>Ga0114919_10000742_pt1 | contig 25706 bp, 20 predicted proteins | sample BlataG_FD_88682 | JGI IMG/M metagenome (GOLD analysis project Ga0114919, IMG submission 88682) | Deep subsurface microbial communities from Black Sea to uncover new lineages of life (NeLLi) - Black_00105 metaG | ecosystem: Environmental > Aquatic > Marine > Oceanic > Sediment | place: Atlantic... | reverse complement strand
TTGTTATCCGTCCTGCTACTGGCGTAAAGGCAACCGATGTTACTACAGGAACAAGCGCGGCAGGCAGATACCCGAACTAAAGCTATCCTGACCAATCTCATGAGCCACGACCGGGGTCTAATGTGCCACCTTGGCACAAAGCTAGCAGGGATACTTAGAATGGGTTAAAATAACCCCGGTTTAGATTATAGTAATGATTTTGGCATTTGTCCCACTGGTTTAAAACTGGAGCTAGACCCTTCCCCATGTCCACGATATAATTATAAAATTGAAATAAAAGGGGTGAAGAGATGGCAAAGCAAGCCAGAGAAGTTATGGTTGACCAGACAAGGTTATCCATAATGCAGGGAGACATCACCAAGCAGGCTACAGATGCCATAGTTAATGCTGCCAACCCGGGACTGATGGGTGGGGGCGGTGTTGATGGCGCCATTCATCGGGGTGGAGGTCCAGCTATCTTGGAGGAGTGTAAGCAAATTGTGGCTAAGCAGGGACATTTGCCCACGGGTAAGGCTGTCATCACCACTGGAGGAAATTTGAGGGCAAGACATGTGATTCACACCGTTGGTCCTATCTGGCGGGGTGGAAATAAGAGTGAAGCTGCCCTATTGGAGAGCGCCTACAGAGAGAGCCTGAAATTGGCAGCAGAACTCAATCTAACCAGTGTTTCCTTTCCTTCAATAAGCACTGGGGCTTATGGCTATCCGGTGGCTGAGGCATCAAAGGTGGCTATTAAGGCGGTGGTTTCATTTCTCAGAGAGCAGGTCACCTCGCTTAGGGAAGTGGTATTTGTGCTCTTTGACTCCAGAACCTATGAAGCTTACTCCTCTGCCCTTGAGGAGGTGGTATGAGGATAGGAGTGGTCTCTGATACCCACCTGACTTCATTTGCCCAAGTTCCTGACAGGATATTGCTCGCCTTGGCTGAGATAGACCTGATAATCCATGCTGGAGATTTCGTCGCCAGAGATGTGCTTGATGGTTTGAAGCGGCTGGGGGAAGTAAAAGCAGTGCGGGGTAATATGGATTCAGAAGAGCTTAAGCGGATTCTCCCGGAAAAGGAATTACTCTGGATAGAGGGGAAAAGGATTGGGATTACTCATGGCTCAGGCAGTCCCTATGGCATAGACGATAGGGTAGGGAGGATGTTTGAGGATGTTGATGTTATTGTTTTTGGTCATTCCCATCAGTCCCAGAATGAGATAAAGAAGGGCATTCTTTTCTTTAATCCGGGTCAGGCAAGAAATTCCTTCGGCATATTAACCGTGGGCAAAGAGGTCAAGGGAGAAATAATAAAGCTATAAAGAGCTTCAACCCTGGTATTGTTATTCCACTTCTATCTTGGTTCGGCGTTTCTTTTCTGCCTCTTCCATCCGCCCGATAGCGGCATCAATGAGGCTTCTTAATGCCAACAGCATTTCTTTTCGCGCTGCCTTGATAGACTAGCCATTCAGGGCTATTATATGAGATAATGTAGGCAAGGTAATGGCATATCGAGGTTTCAAGTTAACCGCCATATGGCCCTTAATAGCTATAAACCTGTTGCTATTTATAGCCACTCTTATAAAGCAAGACCTTATCTTGATTCTTGGACTGCAGCCAGCAAGCTTATCACTCAGACCCTGGACCTTGGTGACCAACCTCTTTATCCACGGGGGTATTGGGCATATTTCAGCCAACATGTTAACCCTCTACTTTTTCGGAAGCTACCTGTCCCGGTTGATTGGGGTGAGAAATTTCCTCATAGTTTACTTCGGCGGAGGCATACTGGGGAATATTTTTTACATCCTTCTAGCATCACCTTTTTCCATAGCTGTAGGTGCCTCGGGGGCCATTTTCGCCCTCGGAGGGGTACTCACAGTGATGAGACCAAGATTAAGAGTCTTTATTTTCCCCATACCAGCCCCACTGCCCCTTTGGGTAGCAGTTATTGGAGGTTTCATTATCCTCTCTATATTCTCTCCTTTCCTACAGATAGCCTGGCAGGCTCACCTTGGCGGTCTGGTTCTTGGTCTGGCTGCAGGCTACTTCTTCAGGAGGAGGATACGCTATTTCTTCTAGTTTGTTCCTCTATTTCTGCGAGCGATAAGGGCAGGTCACCTTTATCAATGGGGAAAAGTGTACCCAGTGTGGGCTGTGGCAAACTGTTACCAAAGCTCTGGGTGTATGAAAGCGTCCCTGGAGGGATTCGAACCCACGACCCGCTGCTTAGAAGGCAGCCGCTCTGTCCAACTGAGCTACAGGGACAAGCTATCTATTACTCAAATGTAGCACGAGGCGCAGGGAAAGGTCAAGATAGTTTTTTTGCCAAACTGTGGGTGGGTTTTTTATCTTGATGCCCTCCAGAGGACAGAGATAGCCAAAGCGCAAAGGGCAACACCAGCAATTACGGCCCCGGCCCAGCCGAGTAAAGAGAGGCAGGTCACAATTATACCGGCAATGAATACCCCAATAAAGATAGATAAAATAGCATGCTTGAATTTTAAACCAAAAAGGACAGCCGCTAGTGAACCTGTCCAGGCACCAGTGACAGGGAGAGGGATAGCAACAAATAACGCTAAACCAATTCGTTCATACCTCTCGACAACTCTTCCCCGCTTCCTGGTATGTTCAAAGAGCCATTGCAAAAACCGGTCAAAGCAACCTACCTTGCTTAGACATCTAGAAATAGCATCAAGGAACAATAGAATAACAGGCACCGGTAGTAGATTGCCAATGATAGCTAACGGGAGAGCATAATACCAGGGGAAATGAAACAGGTTTATAGCTACCGGTAGTGCTCCACGCAGCTCGAAAATAGGTAGAGCGGAGATAATAAGCACTACTAATTCTTTAGAAAAACCTAAGCTGAGAAGCTCTTCAGGGGACACACTTTTCCTTCACCGTCATTGCCTAATAGAGACCCTATGTAGGTAATGTAGCAAATGGACAATACTAGCGTCAAGTTGTAGATTACCTATGGAGCGTTAGCTTGACAATCATTTAGCCACATTGCTAGTATGAGGTCACCTTTCCCATTTGGTTGGTGAGCAGGGTAGTAATGCCGAGATTATTAGATAGAGTAGATAACCCCGCAGATTTAAAAGGGCTGACAAAACAGGAGCTTGAGCAATTAGCTGCTGAGATTAGGCAGGAGCTGGTGACTAGAGTAACTGCTAACGGGGGTCATCTGGCTTCTAATCTGGGTGTGGTTGAGCTTACTATAGCTTTGCATCGGGTGTTTGATAGCCCACGGGATAAGATTATCTGGGATGTGGGACATCAAAGCTATGTTCACAAACTGCTCACAGGCAGGAGACAACGCTTTGCCTCTATTCGCCAGTATGGAGGGCTATCTGGTTTTACCAGCCGTAGTGAGAGCGAGCATGACCCATTTGGTGCTGGTCATGCCAGCACCTCTGTTTCCGCTGCCCTTGGTATGGCTATCGCTCGTGACCTTTCAGGCGATGACTACCATGTGATTGCTGTTATCGGTGATGGGGCTATAACTGGAGGGATGGCTCTTGAGGCGCTAAACCAGGCGGGGCACTTGGGCTCCAGGATTTGCGTAGTTCTAAATGATAATGGGATGTCAATTTCACCTACTGTTGGAGCCTTAGCTAAACTATTGAGTAAGGTGCGGTTTGACTCCCGCTACCGTTGGGCAGAGGAGGAGAGCAAGCGGGTAATCGCTGCTCTCCCGTTGGGCAACCGGCTATGGCAAGCGAGCCAACGGATTAGGAGTGGATTCAAGGGCTTGATTATGCCAACAGTGTTCTGGGAGGAACTCGGCTTCACCTATATGGGACCTATCGATGGGCACAACATTCATGAGCTTGAAATAGCTCTTACCCAGGCACGGGATTACCGCTTGAAGCCAACCTTTGTTCATGTTATTACCACCAAGGGTAAAGGCTATCTTCCAGCAGAGGGTGATGCTGTTTACTTCCACGGTGTACCAGCTAAAAGCGTAAGCGCTGAGGCAATACCAAGTTATAGTGAGGTGTTTGCTCAGACTGTGCTTCGCCTAGCTCGGGAAAATCCCAGGCTGGTGGCGATTACCCCGGCTATGCCTGAGGGAAATTGTCTCAGTATAGTTGAGGCTGAGTTCCCGCAGCGAGTGTTTGATGTGGGAATCTGTGAGCAGCACGCTGTTACCTTTGCCGCCGGGCTGGCGACACAGGGTTTCATACCTATTGTGGCTATATATTCCACCTTCCTGCAGCGCGCTTTTGACCAGCTCATACACGATGTTTGCCTTCAGGATTTGCCCGTTATTTTTGCTATCGACCGTGGTGGTATTGTTGGTGACGATGGCAAGACGCATCAGGGAGCTTTTGATATCTCCTATCTAATATTTATTCCTAATTTGATAGTAGCTGCACCCAAGGATGAGAATGAGCTTCAGCACCTACTCTACACAGCAGTGAAGTCAAAGCATCCTATGGCTATACGATATCCCCGAGGCTCTGGTTTGGGGGTAGAATTAGACCCGGAGCTGCATGAGATTCCCATAGGTAAGGGGGAAATAGTAAGGTATGGTGAAGATGCGGCCATATTAGCCATAGGAACTACTGTGGCTCCTGCTGTTGAGGCAGCCCAGGAGCTAGCTTCAAACGGGATTGAAGCTACAGTGGTTAACGCTCGCTTTGCCAAGCCGCTGGACTCTGAGCTTATAATAGACTTGGCTAGTGGTATTAAGCGCCTGGTTACAGTTGAGGAGAACGCTCTCAGCGGTGGCTTTGGCAATAGTGTAGTCGAGCTTCTTCAAAAATCAGGCGTTAGTGATATCCGGGTAAAAAGCATTGGTATCCCTGATGAGTTTGTGGAGCAGGGCGCTCAAGCCGTCCTCCGTTCTAAGTATGGTCTTGATGCTAAAGGGATAACTAAACAGGTCTTGGAGTTATTTCCCAGCCTCTAATTTCAATTCTTTATTCATTGGCAGGGGATGTGTAGCTTTGCATATAAATGAAAGCCCAGCTAAAATATCAGGTGTCTGAGCTTACACCTGATATTTTAGTATTCGAGCTTATAGATGCTTAGGGGGAGGGATGAACAAACTGACAATCAGAGGTATAGGTGTTGGCGGCAAAAGGGTCTTGGTGAGGGTCGACTTCAATGTTCCTCTAGATGAAGCGACAGGGGCTATTACTGATGATAGCCGTATCCGAGCCACGCTGCCTACTGTCAAATATCTTATTGACCGAGGGGCTAAGGTTATCCTGTGTTCCCATCTGGGTCGACCTATGGGAAAGGTAGTTGAAAAACTACGATTAGCCGTTGTTGCCCAGCGCCTGTCGCAGCTCCTAGGGCAGCCAGTGGAAGTTGCTACCGACTGTATTGGCTCCGATGTAGAGAAGGCGATAGAAAAATTGGGGGAGGGTAGTGTTTTGCTCCTGGAGAATATCCGGTTTCACCCCGAGGAGGAAGAAAACGATGCCTCTTTTGCTCGAGCCTTAGCCCGGTTAGCTGATATATATGTAAACGATGCCTTCGGTGCCAGTCATAGAGCTCATGCTTCAATAGCGGGCGTTGCCAATTATCTACCCGCAGTGGCTGGTTTGTTGATTGAGAAGGAACTTGAGGTTCTGGGAAGTATTCTAACTAATCCAGCCCATCCATTTGCTGAGCTTGCTGGTGGCGCTAAGGTGAGTGACAAGCTCGGCGTATTGGAAAATACCATGGATAAGGTAGATTGCCTTCTAATTGGTGGCGGTATGGCAGCCACCTTCCTAAAGGCTAAATCTTATGAGGTGGGCACATCCTTGGTGGAGAAGGATAAACTAGGTCTTGCTGCTAAGCTGATGAGGGATGCAGCTCAGCGAGGGGTGCGCTTGATGCTTCCGGTTGATGTAGTTGTTGCCGATACACTTAGTGCCGAATCCAAAGTCAAGGCAGTATCAGTAGAGAATATAGCGCCAGATTGGAGAATTGTAGATATAGGCCCCCAGACTATCAGCAATTTCTCCGAAGAATTACGGCGGTGCCAAACAATCTTCTGGAACGGACCTATGGGCGTATATGAGATACCTCAATTTGCTCAGGGGACGAAAGCCATGGCCAGACTTCTAGCTGGACTTGAGGCTACTACTATTATTGGTGGAGGCTCTACTGCTGAGGTAGTAACTGAAATGAAACTAGCTGACAAGGTGACTTTTGTCTCTACCGGGGGTGGTGCCTCACTCAGATTCTTGGGTGGCGAAACATTGCCCGGTGTGGAGGCATTGCTCGATAAGAAGGCATAAAGAGAGTCAAAGAGAGGAAAAGCCTCTCTTACATAACCTATTCCCCCTCTCCTTTGAAAGAGAGATAAAAAAGAAAAGTCAAAGAGAGGCGAAGCCTCTCTTATATAACCATTCCCCTTCCCCTTGATAAGGGGAAGGGGATAAAGGGGATAGGGTTACCTAATAAAAACCTAAAGGGGGTGAGGTTGATTATAATTAATTTAAATTTAATAAAGGAAATCTCCAGACCTTCCCCGACCAAGATTGTGTTACTGGTTATTGATGGCTTAGGTGGATTGCCCAGTCCAAAAACTGGCAAGACAGAGCTAGAGACGGGCAATACACCGAACCTCGACCAGCTAGCAACCAAGGGTATATGCGGTCTTATTGACCCGGTGAGCCCAGGAATAACCCCTGGTAGTGCCCCAGCTCACCTGGCTCTGTTTGGCTATGACCCGGTTAGCTTCAACATTGGTCGGGGGGTGCTGGAGGCAATGGGGATTGATTTTGACCTGGAGGCAAGAGATATAGCAGCTCGGGGCAACTTCTGCACTGTGGATGAAGCCGGACGGGTCATTGACCGCAGGGCAGGGCGTATCTCTACTGAGAAGTGCACCGAGCTATGCCAATTGCTAGACGGATTGGTGATAGAGGGGGTTAAGCTTTTTGTTTGCCCTGTCAGGGAGCATCGCTTTATAATAGTGTTTCGTAGAGAGGGACTTGCCCCTGAAGTAAGCGATTCCGACCCCCAGCAGGTAGGGGTGGCACCAAGGGCTATTACTGCCCTAAATCCACAAGCGGATACAATGGCTGCTGTTGCTACCCAATTCATAGCTCAAGCCAAGACACTCTTAGCTGGGCATTATCCAGCCAATATGGTGCTGCTGCGTGGCTTCTCCCAGCGACCTCACCTCCCCACTATGGGTGAAGTGTATAAATTAAAGCCAGCAGTCATTGCCAGTTATCCTATGTATCGGGGATTAGCTAAGTCGGTTGGTATGCAGGTTCTGGAAACCAGCGCCAGCATCGGGGAGGAGTTTAAAACTTTAAAGCAAAACTATACCGATTATGACTTCTTCTTCTTACATATAAAGGGAACTGATTCCGCTGGTGAGGATGGTGACTTTGACCGGAAGGTCAGGATTATAGAAGAGGTTGATAGTGCTCTACCTGGCCTGACCGACCTTGAACCCGATGTCATTGTGGTTACCGGTGACCATTCCACGCCAGCCTTGCTCAAAGGGCATAGCTGGCACCCGGTGCCCATCCTTCTGTATTCCAAGTGGTGCCGTCCTGATAGGGTAGGGGAGTTCTCCGAGTCAGCCTGTATCTTTGGCGGACTGGGAAGGTTTCCCGCCACCCAGATTATGCCATTGGCTATGGCTAACGCTCTAAAGTTAAGCAAATTCGGTGCCTAGGAGAAGCGGTTTAATCAAGGGAAGCTTGAAGGGGCGGAGCCCCTTCAAGTAATCCTTCCCCCTTCCCCTTAATAAGGGGAAGGGGATAAAGGGGATGGGGTTCAAAAGAAATTAGGGGGTTATAATGCGTGTGTCACTGATTGCTGGTAACTGGAAGATGAACACCACGGTAAGTGAAGCCGTAGAATTGGTCAATGAAATGCGCCAGGGGCTTGACCAGATAGACAATGTTGAGAAAGTGCTTTGTCCCCCCTTTATTTCCTTGGCTGCGGTAAAGGAGCTAATTAAGGGAAGCTCAATAAAACTGGGGGCACAGAATATATACTTTGAGGAAAAGGGGGCATATACTGGGGAGATTTCGCCTCTAATGCTGGCTGACCTCTGTGAATTTGTTATTATTGGACACTCCGAGCGCAGGCAGCACTTTAATGAGACCGGAGAGATTGTAGATAAAAAGGTCAAAGCGGCGCTGAAGGTTGGTCTGAAGCCCATTTTATGTATTGGTGAGAGATTAAATGAAAATGAGGCAGGAAGGACAGAAGAGGTATTAACTGAGCAGCTAAACTCATCTTCAGCTCGAATGTATTATTTCGGCGGTTTGATTTTAGCCTATGAGCCGATTTGGGCTATCGGCACTGGCAAGGCAGCTACCGGCAAGCAGGCAAATGAGACCATCGGTTTTATCCGCCAGCATATCTCCAAGCAACATGGCAAGAGAGTTGCCCAGGAGGTGCGCATTCTCTACGGAGGCAGCGTAACTGCCGATAATATTGCCGAGTTCATAAACCAACCTGAGATAGATGGTGCCCTTGTCGGGGGAGCAAGCCTCAAAGCAAGCGAGTTCTTGAGCATAGTAAAGCAAACCTCAGAAATCAAAGGTTATTTATCAGAAGAAGGTTGAATGAGCTTTGCCTTTATAAGGATTAAATGCTAGAGGAGAGTCGAAGAGAGGCGAAGCCTCTCTTATATAACTAATTCCCCTCTCTCCTTTGAAGGAGAGAGGGGCAGGGGTGAGAGGTAGATAAACAATCTTATGAACCGTCTACTGGCTATAGTAGGTCCTACTGGTGTAGGTAAGAGCAGGCTGGCTCTTCGCCTGGCTCAGGATTTTGATGGGGAGATAGTGAGCGCTGACAGCCGACAGGTCTACCGTTATATGGATATTGGCACTGCTAAACCCAGCCAGGAGGAGCGAGCCCTCGTCCCTTATCACCTGATTGATATAGTTGCTCCTGATGAAGATTTTAGCCTGGCTCAATATCAACGGCTAGCCTACAGGGCTATTGAGGACATTCAACAGCGCCATAAGCTAGCCTTATTGGTGGGTGGCAGTGGACTGTATGTATGGTCGGTATTGGAGGGCTGGGGGATACCGCAGGTAGCACCTGACACGGAATTTAGGTATAGTCTGGAGGAGAAGGCAGCCAGGGTGGGAAAGGATGAGCTTTATGAGGAGCTCGCCAGGGTTGCCCCGGTGGCAGCGCGGAGGATTGACCCCCGCAATGTGCGCCGCACCATAAGGGCTCTTGAGGTGTATAGAGGTGCAGAGGTTCCCTTTTCCCAGCTTCAGCGTAAAGAGGAGCCACCGTTTAATACCATGATAATAGGTTTAACCGCAGATAGGGCAGAACTATATCGTAGGATTGACTTGAGGGTTGATGAAATGATAAAGCGGGGTTTAGTTGACGAAGTTAAGAAGCTGGTGAATAGGGGCTATGATTTCAATCTGCCAGCTATGTCTGGCATAGGCTACAAGCAAATTGACATGTTTCTTAGAGGTGAATTAACCCTGGCTGCTGCTATACAGCAAATTAAGTTTGAAACCCACCGATTTGTCAGGCACCAATATAGCTGGTTTCGGTTGAAAGATGATAGAATAAAGTGGTTTGATATACAGAGCACGGTGGATTCACAAATCATAGCACCACTGAGTAAGTTCATAAAGGGGTAGCAATTGTAATTAAGGAGGTTTTAGAGGGGCTATGCCCCGCTAAAGAAATTATCTTCCCCTTCCCCTTGATAAGGGGAAGGGGATAAAGCGGGTTCCCAGGAAAATCAAAGATTTTTCTGGGTGCATAAAGGGGATAGGGTTCAATATGAATTTCACCAAAGTGCAGGGTGCAGGAAACGATTTTATACTGGTAGAGGGCGGTGAAGCCCAGCGTGATTGGTCACAGGTGGCAATAGCTATATGCGACCGCCACTTCGGTGTTGGCGCTGATGGCCTGCTACTGGTGCTGCTCTCAAATAATGCTGACTTCCAGATGCGGGTGTTCAACTCTGATGGCTCCGAGGCTGAGGCTTGTGGCAATGGCTTGAGGTGCCTGGTTAGATATGCTTTACATAAGGGATTGGCTGATAGTAAGGCTCAACAAATATCAGTGGAAACAATATCGGGGGTAAGAAAAGCCAGGCTTCATACAGTCGGAGGCAAGGTAGCTACAATTCAGGTCGGTATGGGAGAACCAAAATTTGGAGCTGAGGATATTCCGGTAGCGATAGAGCAGGGCGGAAATATAGTTGACATAAAACCAATAATGAACTATCCAGTTATTATAGACGGCAAGGAGCTACCCCTGAACTTTGTCTCTGTGGGGAATCCGCATGCTGTCTATTTCTGGCAGCATCCAGTAGCTGATTTCCCATTGTCCCAATTGGGACCAAAAGTGGAACAGCATAAGATATTTCCCAATAGGGTAAATTTTGAGGTAGCTAGGGTGGTGAGCCGAGAGCAAATAGAAGCCAGGGTGTGGGAGAAGGGGGTGGGGGAAACATTGGCTTGCGGCAGTGGTGCCTGCGCCATAGCTGTTTTAGCCCAGCTCCATGATTATATCCGCAGTAAAGTTGACATAAAATTACCAGGAGGTATACTCGGTGTGGAGTGGGACGGGGTAGGGGAAGTATTCCTCAGCGGTCCAGCTGAAATAGTATTTAGTGGAGAATGGCCAGATGAAAATGTCAAGACGGGTTGAGCATTTGCCCCCTTATCTTTTCGTGGAGATTAGCAAGAAGATTGCTGAGAAAAAGGCTAAGGGTGAGGATGTAGTTAGCTTTGGTATAGGCGACCCTGATATTCCCACGCCACCTCACATAATTGATAAGCTATGTCAGGCAGCAAAAGACCCGGCTAATCACCGCTACCCTGAGAGTGAAGGTCTGCCTGAATTGCGCCGGGCTATAGCTGGGTGGTATGAAAGGCGCTTTGGTGTTTCCCTTGATGCTGACAAAGAGGTATTACCCCTCATTGGCTCAAAGGAAGGCATTGCCCACATTGCCTTGTGTTTTATTGACTACCAGGATATCGCCCTGGTACCTGACCCGGCATATCCCGTTTATTCAGTAAGCACCATGTTAGCCGGTGGTAACCCTTACTATCTGCCACTTATTGAAGAAAACGATTTTCTGCCTGATTTAGATGCCATACCTGCTTATGTCCTAAAAAGTGCCAAGTTATTGTGGATAAGCTATCCTAATAACCCTACCGGTGCAGTGGCTGACCTTGATTTTTTCAACAGGGTAGTGGAATTCGCTCGGCAACACGACCTAGCTGTCTGTCATGATGGACCTTATTCCGAGGTCGCCTTCGATGGCTATCAGCCAGTCAGCTTTATGCAAGCAGATGGGGCTAAGGAGGTAGGGGTGGAGTTTCACTCCCTGTCTAAAACCTATAATATGACCGGGTGGCGAATAGGAATGGTGGTGGGTAATGCTGCAATGGTAGATGCTCTAAAGAGGGTTAAATCAAACTTGGATTCAGGAATTCCGCAGGCTATTCAATATGCTGCCATTGAGGCTTTGACTGGTTCCCAGGATTGCATCCAGGAGCACAACGCCATTTATCAAAGACGCCGTGATTTGGTTGTTGATGTGCTAAATAATATCGGTCTTAAAGCTCAACCTCCGAAGGCAGGTCTATATATTTGGGCTAAGGTTCCTGAAGGCTATACCTCTGTGGACTTTGCTACCGATTTGTTGGAAAGGGTTGGGGTGGTGGTTACTCCGGGGGTAGGCTATGGCAAGTATGGCGAAGGTTATATACGGTTGTCGTTAACTATCCCGGATGCAGGGGTGGTGAAGGGTTTGTCGCGATTGTCAGCCTGGCGTGATACTAGAAGAAGACTAAAGCCGGGAATTGACTTTACATAATGTTGAGGAGACCTTATTATTAAAGCAACAATCGTTACCCGGGCGTCGCCAGAACAAGCGTTTTTAGTAGCTGTAGCCACCAAAGGAGGTACTGATAGCTGGCCGGTGGAGGATTCTATAGACGAGCTGGCTCAGTTAGCAGGCACAGCCGGGGCAGAGGTGGTTGGGAAACTCATACAGCGATTACCCAGAGCATCAAGAACACACTATTTGGGCAGAGGCAAACTGGAAGAGCTAATATCGCTTAAGGATAGTACCAAGTATAATGTGGCGATTTTTGATGACGAGCTTTCGCCACTTCAGCAGCGAAATCTGGAGGAAGCCCTTCAGGTAAAGGTGATTGACCGGGTAGCCTTGATATTAGACATTTTTGCCAAGCGGGCTAGAACCCACGAGGGTCAATTGCAGGTAGAGCTGGCTCAGCATCAATATCTTTTCCCTCGTCTTGCCGGGCAGTGGAGTCATTTGGAAAGGCTTGGTGGTGGCATTGGCACTAGGGGTCCCGGTGAAACTCAGCTTGAGACTGATAAGCGCCTTATTCGCCGCAGGATACATCGTCTGAAGGCACAGATTGATGACATAAGAAAGCATCGCCAGCTATATCGTCAGCAGCGCAGGAAAACCGGTATCCCTATAGTTGCCATAGTGGGTTATACTAACGCCGGCAAAAGCACCTTGCTGAATGCTCTCAGTCATGCCGATGTCTTTGTCGAGGACAAGCTGTTTGCCACTTTGGACCCAATCACCAGGCGGCTAGCCCTTCCTGATAGAAGTGCGGTGTTATTAACCGATACCGTTGGCTTTATCAGGAAATTGCCGCCCACCATTGTAACTGCATTTAAGGCAACTCTTGAGGAGTTAGCTGAAGCCAGTGTGCTCCTCCATGTGGTGGATTTAACTTGTCATAACGCTCCAGAGCAGTGCCAGATAGTAGAGGATATTCTTGCCGACCTCAACCTTAGGGATAAGCCTCGGATTACGGCGCTAAATAAGATTGATTCGTTACTGGATGATAGCCAGAGTTGGAGTGAGGAGACAGCCCTAAATTATGTTTCTGACCAGAGTGAAGCAGTTGAAAAGAATACTGTACTAATTTCAGCCACCAAGAGGTGGGGACTGACCAAGCTCCTGGAGCTAATCAGCCGGACCCTGAGCCAAACTGCCTCCCCGGTTTAAGCCTTTCAAAATGACGCTCTCAAATCAAAATCTAGGGGTCTAAAAATTCTTCTGAATGGTTCTATACCTTTAAAAAGCGTAGTGGGTAATTTAGCTCCTCAATTTTTTCTCATCGCTTAACTTTTTATTAGGGAACCCTCCCCCTTAATCCCCCTCCCTTGGTAAGGGAGGGGGAAGATATTTTAAGAAGAGGGGCTTCGCCCCTCTTGGACACCCGGCTCCTCTTTGCCTGGTCGGGTTTTGCCGGGGTGCCCAGACAAGGGGGATAGGTTATAGGTTAACATAACACTACATATAAATTAGTTTACCTATTGACAGCCAGCAAAGGGGGTATATAATAACCTTACAATAAGTAGGAGGTGCGGTAATGAACGAGAAGGCAACGCCTGAAAGGGAGATAAGAATCAAATTCCCTGAGGGTCTCATAGGTGGTGTCTATTGTAATTTACTGTATGTTACACATACGAAGGAAGAATTCATACTCGATTTCATAATGGTTTCACCACCTAGAGGAGCTATAGTATCAAGAGTAATAATGAGCCCGGGGCATATGAAAAGAACTTTATCTGCTCTCCAAGAAAACTTAAGGAAATATGAAAAAAATATTAGTAAAATTGCAGAAGCACCAGAGCCAACTGAAGGCAAAGGTAAAATAGGTTTTCGTACAACTTAATCTGTCGTGAGCAGTATTAGAATGAACATTGAATGGCTCTCAATATTGCTCGGTTGGCTTGGTGGTATTCCTACTGCCTTATTTGCCCAATGGTTATATCGTCGATTGTCGAAAAGAAAAAGACCAAAAGGTAACTCTTGGAATTCGACATTTGAAAACGCTAGTATTCGATTTGAGGCTGAGGGGCATGACCGTTCAAAGGTTTATAGAAACAGAATTTTAAATGCTCTACGTGGAACAGAAAGACCGTGAAAGAAGCCACTAAAATCAAAACCAGAGATATAAGTTGATACCGGTAAAGCACGCCTGTTTTATGTTAGGTGCTGTATTTAGTGAATAATTTGGGTCGCACTATAGTTGTTATGTAAGATAAATAGCTTTCTGTATCTATTCCTGCCGTATCTATTCCTGCTCTGCTACAAGAGCCTGTCCTTTTGTTTATTGCAGGTTTACCGATTTCCGTACAATCATTCTCATTCCATACCTAATCATGAAAGCTCCTGAGCCTCGCTGCAAAGACTAACTTAACCATAATCAATCACATAAGTTGAATTTTTGTTTTATGTCAACTCCCCTACTATAAAGGGGGGCTGGTCTTTAGACCAGCCCCCATACAGTTAAATTATATTTTCTCCGCTTTCAGTCTAAGCCTTTCACCTTTATGTTCACAAAGTAAGTGGGCTCGGCAGGATTCGAACCTGCGACCAATCGGTTATGAGCCGACCGCTCTGCCGCTGAGCTACGAGCCCCTGAAGGAGGAGACCAACTCGCTATAATCAGCTTTTGAAAATCACCTAGCCACAGCCCAGCAGATGCTTTCTTCTCCTCTGAGGATAAATTATACTACTTCGGGTCTCGCTTAACAAGTTAACAAGGGAAACTAATTACTTGCCTTCTACATCCGCTCAATCCTAACCGCACAGACCTTATATTCAGGTATTTTAGCCACCGGGTCGAGAGCTGGGTTGGTCAGCAGATTAGCCGGACTTTCAGCAAAGTGGAAGGTCATAAACACTACCCCCACCGGTGAAACATCGGTTACCTTTGCCCTGGCCGCTACCTCCCCACGCCGGGAGATGACCTTCACCATCTCACCATCAGCAATGCCCAGAGAGGAAGCATCCTGGGGGTTTATCTCCACCAGCCCCTCACCCCTCAATATGTTGAGACCATTCACCTTCCTGGTCAGGGTGCCAGTGTGAAAGTGATACAGGCTGCGCCCGGTGGTCAGAACCAGTGGATACTCATTATCGGGAAGCTCCATAGGTGGCTTATACTCCAGGGGAATGAACCGCCCCCTTCCCCTGGTGAACCGCTCACTATGAAGGATGGGTGTCCCGGGGTGGTCCTTGGTGGGGCAGGGCCACTGCAAGCCACCATCATCCAGGCGCTCATAGGAGATGCCCCCATAGCTGGGGGTGAGGCTGGCAATCTCCTCCATAATCTGAGATGGGTGGGCAAAATCAAAGCCCTTGCCCCCCATCCTGCTTCCAAGCTGGCAGGTAATCCACCAATCAGCTCTGGAATCGCCCACCGGCTCTATCGCCTTCCTCAACCGCTGCACCCTCCTCTCGGTATTGGTGAAGGTGCCATCCTTCTCGGCAAAGCTGGCCGCAGGCAGAACCACATCAGCCAGCCGGGCGGTCTCAGAGAGGAAGATATCCTGAACCACCAGAAACTCCAGCCTCTCCAGCCCTTCCCTGGCATGAGCGATATCTGGCTCGCTCAGTACCGGGTTCTCCCCAATAAGGTAGACAGCCTTTATCTCCTTGCGATAGGCAGCATCAATCATCTCGGTGAGGGTCAGCCCGGGCTCAGCCGGCAGTGAGCAACCCCAGGCAGCCTCAAATTTTCCCCTGATATCGGGGTCGCTGACCGCCTGGTAGCCGGTATAGACATTGGGCAGGGCACCAAGGTCACAGGCACCCTGCACATTGTTCTGTCCCCTTAACGGGTTTACCCCCGTCGATGGCTTGCCTACATTCCCGGTGAGCATGGCTAGATTGGCGGTAGCTATTACATTATCAGTGCCATGGGAATGCTGGGTGATACCCATGGCATAGAGAATGGTGGATGGTTTATCGCTGGCATATATTCTGGCTGCCTGGGCTATCTTATCCTTAGGCACCCCGGTAGTCCGCTCCACGAAATCAAGGTCAAAGCCCTCGAGCGATTCCCTGAAGGCATCGAAGTTCTCACAGCGCTCTTGGGTAAAGGCCCGGTCAAGTAGCTCCTCATCCACAATGACCCTCATCATCCCCATGAGCAGGGCGACATCGCTCCCCGGTTTATGTTGAAGCCAGAGGTGAGCAAAGCGAACCAGGTCAATCTCACGGGGGTTGGCCACAATGAGCTTTGCCCCTTTACCTACCGCCCTCTTCACCTCCAGACCGATTATGGGATGGGCTTCGGTGGTGTTGGTGCCAATGGCAAGGATGCATCTGGCATCTCTAATCTCATTTATGGGGTTGGTCATCGCCCCGCTGCCAAAACTCTGCACCAGGCCAGCCACGGTAGGGGCATGACACAGCCGGGCGCAGTGGTCAACATTGTTGGTGCTCAGCACCGCCCGGGCAAACTTCTGGGCGATATAGTTGTCCTCATTGCTGCACTTGGCCGAGGAGATTACCGCTAGCTCATCTGCTTTGTAACTACCAAGCTTACTGGCAACCAGGTCTAGCACCTCATCCCAGGTTGCCTCGGCGAAATCTCCATCCTTCTTGATAAGAGGCGCCTTTAATCTATCCTGGTGATGAATAAATTCCAAACCATACCTACCTTTAACACATAGGCTGCCGTTATTGACAGTGCCATCTCTCCTGCCACGAACACTCACTACCTGCCCATTGCGAATGCCCAAATAAATCCCACAGCCAACACCACAGTAAGGGCAGATAGTTTCTACCTCCTCTGTCGGCCGCTCGGCTTTTTTAGGCACAAGAGCAGCAACCGGGCAATGAGCCACACACTCCCCACAGGACACGCAATTTGAATCTATTATCGGCTTATCGCCAAAGGTGGAGACCTTGCTTTCGTAGCCACGGAAGGATATGGCGATAGCCCCTACCCCGAGGACTTCGTCACATATCTGCACGCACTTCCCACAGAGGATGCACCTATTTGGGTCCCGGTCGAAGAAGGGGTTGCTGGTATCAATAGGCAGCAACCTGGTTGTTTTGCGGAAGGGCTGCTCAGTAATACCCAGGTGGGCAGCGACCTTCTGCAAATCACATTGCTGATTTCGGGGACAGATGAGGCAATCACTGGGGTGGTCAGCGATAAGCAGTTCAACAACAGCACAACGCACCTTGTTGACGGCTGGTGTCTCGGTGTGCACTACCATCCCATCAGTAGCTGGTGTAGTACAGGCTGTAGGCAGACCACGCATTTTCTCAATTTCCACGATACAAAGGCGGCAACCCCCATATGGTTCCAGGTCAGGGTCGTAGCACAGGGTAGGGATATAGATACCAGCCGCCAGAGCTGCCTGTAACACTGTGGTGCCTTTCTTTCCTCTGACTTTAACACCGTCAATAGTCAAATTAATCTCATCCATCAGCTACACCTTAACTCCGGGATGGCTTTTTCGGAAAATTGTGGCTGTTTCTCTGGTGGGGGTGGAGGTGATGAAATTTCAAACCTAAGGTCGCACTGGAGGCACCGCTCTGCCTCGCCAATAGCTTCAGCTTCGTCAAAACCAAGCTCTACCTTAGCGAAGTTGCCGTGCCTTTGCTCCACGGGTAGGCAAGGCATCGGTAGCCGCTGTCTATCAGCAAACCCTTCTTCACGCCCCAAATAGGGGTTAGCCTTTTCAACATCAACCAATACCTCATCTATGTCACCACTGCCGCCAAGGTATCTATCGATGAAAGTGGCAGCCCTTCGACCGGCAGCGATTGCCTCAATAACCGAGGTAGTTCCGGTAACTACATCGCCAGCGGCAAAGATACCCTCTCTGCCGGTAGCCAGTGTAACTGAATCAACCTCTAGATAGCGCCGCCTGACGGTCTTAATGCCATCAACCCCCTCAATAAACCCTATTTCAGGCACCTGACCAACAGCAAAGATGACAGTATCTGCCGGCAGAACATGCTCCGAGCTAGCGACAGTGTCAACATGAAGCCTGCCTAAGCTATCAAACCCAAAAGAGCGCACATCAAGGCATTCAATACCAGTAATATGTCCATCATCACCCACAATTCTGGTAAAGGTATGTGAGGCATGGATGGTAATGCCCTCCGCCTCACCTTCTCTAATCTCATCGGGGGTAGCTAGCATACCATCTCTAGGCTCGAGACAAGCTATATGGACATCAGTGGCACCTAGACGCAAGGCGGTTCGGGCACAATCAAAGGCAACATTCCCTCCCCCCAGCACCACCATCCTCTTCCCTATTTTAACCTCTTTGCCTAGACTCACATCCTTTAAGAAGGAGGTATTGATTAACACCCCATCAAGGTCAGCCCCTGGTAGGGGTAACTTTACACCTTGGTGAGCACCAACGGTTAGTAAAATGGCATCATACCCCTCCTCCAAGAGCACATCCAGCGACTCAATCCTGGTATTTGTCTTAATGTCAACGCCAATGCTCTTTATCTCCTCTATCTCACCCTCAACAATCTCTTTAGGTAGACGATACTCAGGAATACCTACCCGCAGCATACCCCCAGCTACAGGCAAGGCTTCAAAAACGGTTACACTGTTACCAAGTTTGGTCAAGTAATAGGCGGCGGTCAGCCCGGCTGGACCTGAGCCGACAATGGCTACTCGCTTGCCAGTGGAAGGAGCAAACTTAGTCCTCTGTTTCCATGACCCGGCATCACACTCAGCAGCAAAGCGTTTCAATACCCTTATGGCTATGGATTCATTGAGTTCAATATGTCGGCACTTTTCCTCGCAGAAATGTAAGCAGACATAGCCAAGCGTTGCTGGAAACGGCACTTTTTCCCGAATCACAGCCACCGATTCAGCAAATTTTCCTTCTTTGATTAGGCGAATATAGCGTGGGATATCTATGCCAGCGGGACAGGCATCACGGCACGGAACTAATTTGGCTTCACGCTCATCAAACTTGATGCCCCTATCTGTTATAGCCCCAGTAGGGCACACCTCAGCACATGCTCCACAGAACGTGCAGCCTGATTCTTTAAGGGTGAGTGCCTTGGCTCCAACTACAACTTTACCATCTTGAAAGACAAAGCCAAGAGCCTTAACCCCACGCACCTCCTGGCAAACCCTTACACATCGAGTGCAACCAATACATAGGTTGTAGTCTCGGTCAAACAAGGGAGTTTCTTTATCAAGGGGAATCTCTTTAGGCACATAGGGAAGTATTACTTCTTCTAGGTCAATGTAGTCGGCTACCTTTTGTAATTCGCAATGACTATTTTGGGGACAAAGTAGGCATCGGGCAGTTACCTTTACGCTACGCAAGCATATGTCAAAGGGTGAACATCGCTCCTTTCGGTCACAGGTAAGGCATATATTGGGATGCTCGAGGAGGATAAGCTTTAGATTCTCACGCCGTTTCTCCTGTACCTGGGGTGTGTTAGTATGAACCACCATATCCTCGGCAACCTCAGTAGTGCAAGCCGTAGGCAGACCATCTATTCCCTCAATTTCTACCACGCATAACTTGCAGCCCTCAAACTCTGTAGTTGAATTATCATTTTTAATTAGTTCGGTGCCACGATAGATAAATTCATCGGCTTTCGCCTCTCTTGACGATGGTAAATCTGGGTGGGAACATAGAGCAGGGATGTAGATGCCAGCCATTTGGGCTGCCTCCAACACAGTCATTCCCTTTCTTGTCTTAATCTCCTGACCATTAATGGTTAGTCTAATTGTATCCAAGGCAAACTCCTCATTATTCTTCAAGGTCACACCTTAGGCATCGCTTCGCCTCTTTAATTGCCATCTTTTCACTCAACCCAAGTTCTACCTCGGCAAAGCTGCTAAGCCGCTGGTCAACAGGAAGGGTAGGTAGTTGTGGTCGCCACCCCTCCTCGGCTTCCTCAAGCGGAGTCACCGCCTCTTCAGGTGGTGCCAGTGTTTCATCAATTTCTCCACTACCACCCAGGTATTTATCTATGGAGATTGCCACTTGTCTTCCCGCAGCAATCGCCTCAATGACCGAAGCCGGCCCGCTGGCTACATCGCCACCGGCAAAAACTCCGTCTCTAGTAGTGGCAAGGGTATCAGGGTCAACTTGAATTGTATTTCCTCGACTAATAGGTAAGTCAAACTGCTCGGGAATCTCTGGACGCTGACCGATGGCAGCTATAACGGTATCGAACCCCATACTGAACTCGCTGCCTTTGATTGGCTCAGGTCGCCGTCGACCACTGGCATCCATCGCTCCCAGCTCCATGCGAGTACACTCCAACTCTAGCTCCCCATCCCGGCTGATTATTCTTGATGGCGTCGCTAGGAAGTAAATCTTTACTCCCTCAACGAGAGCCGCCTCAATTTCCTCGGAGCTAGCCGGCATCTCGACTCGAGTCCGGCGATAAATGATGGTTACCTCTTTAGCCCCAAGACGGAGCGCAGTTCGTGCTGAATCTATTGCCGCGTTACCGCCACCGATAACAGCTACTCTGTCTCCTAAGGTTACCTCTTTACCCAAATTCACATCCCGCAAAAATAATATGCATTCTTTTACCTTAGGGTTATCCTCCCCTTCAACCCCTATCTTGGCACCCTGGTGTGCCCCGATAGCTAAGAAGATAGCGTTATAGCCCTGCTTAAACAGCCCTTCTATTGAATTGACCCCCGTGTTTGTCTTTATATCAACGCCAATAGCTTTTATCTCTTCAATCTCAGCCTTGAGTATGTCCTTGGGCAGTCGATAATCGGGGATTCCAACTCGCATCATACCACCTGGCTCGGGTAACGATTCAAAGACGGTTACTGAATGACCAAGCTTAGCTAGGTAATAGGCTGCTGTCAGCCCGGCTGGTCCTGAGCCAACAATGGCAACCCGCTTACCGGTGGCAGGGGCGACCCTGGAATTTAGCTTCCATAGTCCGGTATCATGCTCGGTGGCAAACCGCTTGAGCACCCGAATGCCGATAGCCTCATCAAGCTGGGTCCGTCGACACTTGGCCTCGCAGGGATGAACGCAAACGTAACCACAGACTGAGGGGAAGGGGATTTTCTCTCGAATTACAGCCACCGCCTCAGCAAATTTACCATCGGCAATGAAGCGAATATAACGAGGTATATCCACACCGGCAGGGCAAGTATGGCTACATGGTGCTGTGACCAACCCTTTGCACACTGCGGCTCGGCAGTGGTGCCGCTTGATATGTTCTTCATATTCGTCTCGGAAGTAGCGAATAGTGGTCAGCACTGGGTTAGGTGCCGTCTGACCTAAGCCGCAGAGCGAGCCGGCTTTAACTGATTCGCTTAAATCTATAAGTAGGTCAATATCTTCCAGCTTGCCTTTACCATTGGTGATATCCTCTAGGATATCCAGCATTTGCTTTGTTCCCAGACGGCAGGGAACACACTTGCCGCAGGACTCAGCTTGGGTAAAGGAGAGGAAGTAACGGGCAATATCAACCATACAGGTGTCCTCATCCATTACCACCATCCCACCGGAGCCCATAATGGAACCAGCCTTGGTTAGCGACTCATAGTCAACAGGTAAGTTTAGCAGGCTGGCTGGCAGGCAGCCGCCAGAGGGACCACCAGTCTGAACTGCCTTGAAGCGTTTATCACCAGGGATTCCCCCACCAATCCCATAGATGATTTCTTGGAGGGAGATGCCCATTGGCACCTCAATAAGTCCGGTGCGCTCTATCTTGCCGGCTAAAGCAAAGACCTTGGTTCCTTTACTCCTCTCTGAACCATGGCCAGCATACCATTCCCAACCTCTCTGTAAGATGGCAGATACATGACCCCAGGTTCCCACATTATTGATATTAGTCGGTTTGCCCCAAAGTCCAGTCTGGGCAGGGAATGGAGGACGGGGACGAGGCATGCCCCGCTTGCCCTCAATAGATGCCATCAGCGCTGTCTCCTCACCGCAGACAAAAGCCCCTGCCCCCTGCTTAATCGTTATATGAAAACTGAAGTTAGAACCTAGAATATTGTCGCCTAACAATCCATACTCTCTCATCTGCTGAAGAGCAAGTTTTAAGCGCTCAATAGCTAGGGGATATTCAGCCCGGACATAGATATAGCCCTCTGTTGCTCCAATAGCGTAAGCACCGATGAGCATTCCCTCCAGAACAGCGTGGGGGTCACCTTCCAAGAGTGACCTATTCATAAAGGCACCTGGGTCGCCCTCATCAGCATTGCAGATTAAGTATTTTACCGTACCTGGGGACTTACGGCAGAATTCCCACTTTAGTCCTGTAGGGAAGCCAGCACCACCACGACCACGCAAGCCTGACCTTTTTATCTCTTCAATCACCTCTTCTGGTGTCATTCCTAGCGCCCTGACCAGACCACTATAACCATTGTTAGCAATATAGTGGTTGATGTTTTCAGGGTCAATAAAGCCACAGTTGCGCAGGGCTATGCGAACTTGGGGTTTGAACATCGGTAGCTCAAAAAGCTTGGGGATGTCCTTGACGCTGCCATTACCTATGGTGCCTAGAGCCAAGTCAGGGCGAGGATTATCATTGATGATATAATCTTCTATAAGCTGGAATACGATTTCTGGGGTAACATTGCTGTAACAGGTACGAGGACGATCCGGCTTAACTATATCTACTAGAGGCTCAGCGTAGCAAAGCCCAATGCAGCCAACTTGGGTAATGATAGCCTTAATATTATGCTTGGCTAATTCAGAGTTGATAGCCTCAAGCACAGCTATAGCACCTGCTGCCTGACCACAGGTAGCAGTCCCAATAAGAATGCGGGGTTTATCACTATGTTCCAGAGCTTGCCACTCTGCTCTTGCCTGACTTTGTATCTCGTCAAAAGTCACTATTGCACCTTATCCAACTGCTGCTTAGTATCAGACAAAATGTGCCCCACCTTGGTAGTTGTCATTCGACCATGTACGCTTTTGTCAACCACCACCACCGGGGCTAGGGCACATGAGCCGAAGCAAGCCACAGTCTCCAAGGTATATTCCCAGTCCTCGGTAGTCTCTCCCGGCTTAATACCTAGTTGTTTCTCTGTCTCGCGAAGGATACGTGCCCCTCCCCGCACATGGCAGGCAGTCCCCCGACACACCCTCACTATCCTCTTACCGGTGGGAGTAAGCTTAAACTGGGCATAGAACGTTGCTACTGCATAAACAGTGCTCTCTGGCAGCCGCAGAAACTTGGCAATCCTCTGCATCACCTCTTGGGGCAAGTAGCCAAACCCCTCCTGGGCTTCCTGGAGTATAGGGATAAGGTCGCTCCTCTCCCCACTATATCGTAATAGGATTTCATCCGATTGTTCAGTGATATCAGGTTCCACTGGAGTGGTCACCTCCTTCCCTCAACAGTTTGACTAACTTCCAGGCAATGGTTTCACAAAGCACAGTTATGTCATAGGTAGAGAGGTAATCAGGGATGGTGGCATCAAATAGTATGTTCCCTCCAGAGTCAAACTCCTCATCACCTCGCCACAGGACTAGAGTTATAGGTACCCGGCTGAAGGCGTTAATAGTTACCGCTACATCACCATAATCAACTTTATGACCGCCTAATTTTCCAACTGCATCTATCAGCAGATGGGGCTGTTTGCCAAAATGGTCTATAAGAGGCTCTATTGCCCTCTTGGAAAATGTCGGAAAATAGTTAGCCCCCTCTGGAAGTTCCTTGAAAGCGGTCAATTTATTGGTGATAGGGATACCCTTTGCCGAGATTAAATAGTGAAGAATCAGAATCCTATCCCTTATCGGGACCTCCTCCTCGCTATCCATCAACGAAATCTCAATATCGGGGAGGGTGACTTGATACCATTGGTTTAAATATTCAATGATGATTACTTGCTGAGAATCTATTACCAGGTATCTAGCACCACCTTTGAAGCATTGTTGCGCTACATCATCGACCTTGGCTAGCTGCTCGCAGGCAAGCTTATAGGCAAGCTTATAGCCATATTCATAATTCTTTTGATTGGGCAATGACAATGGACTATTGTTCATCCTGCAACCAGATTAACCAGAGCCTTTTGGCTGGCTGCTGTTAAAGTCCAGCAGCATCTAACACTGCGGGCACCTTTCTCTCCCAGCCGATAGCCATAATATGCACCCCTTGGCACATACCCTTCAATTCCCTGATTATATTAGCCGCAATTTCTATCCCCGTCTGGGTTTTATCTTCAGCCTCAGCCATTTTCTCAATCAGTTCTTCAGGCACAAAAACTCCAGCCACATTCTTATTCATAAAACGGGCCATACCAGCGGATTTCAAGGGTATTATTCCAGCTAAGACGGGAACGTTGAATCCCTCCACCCTTCTCATAAATTTGGCGAAGGCATCAGGCTCGTAGATAGCCTGAGTTTGAAAAAACCTAGCTCCAGCCTCAATCTTTTTCTCCATCTTTACAAGCTGTAGTTCGAGGGCAGCCCTGGTATTTGCCCCCGGGTTGACCACTGCCCCGGGGAAGAAATTCGGCTTCCCCTTAAGCTCATTGCCAACCATATCATAACCTTCATTTAACCTCTTTATTACCCACAGGAGCTGCACTGAGTCTAGATCATAAACTGGCTTGGCTTGAGGGTGGTCACCGAGCAGGGGTAGATCGCCGGTGATAGCTAGGACATTTTCAATCCCCAGAACATAGGCGCTCAACAGGTCTGATTGTAGCGCCAATCGGTTTCTATCTCGGCAGGTTATCTGGAATACGGGGTCAAGCCCCTTTTCTTTCAGCAGATGGCAGGTAGCCAGTGAGCCCAATCTCATCATCGAGCTTTGTTGGTCGGTAACATTGGTAGCATCCACTCTCCCCCGCAAAAGCTCGGCTACCTCCTCTATCTCAGTGGTATCGGTTCCTTTCGGCGGAGCAACCTCGGCGGTGACGACAAACCTTCCCGCTTCAAAGACTGGTTGCAAGCTCATCTATCTTTTTCCTTGTAGCCTGTTTATTATGTCAATATTGTCCTTCAAAGTAAAGTGACTTCCCTATTAAAAGGTTGCTACTATATCTCAAGCCAGGAATGGGAATAGAGGATTTCACCCGTAAGAACCCTGACTGTTTTTACATACTTCGTCTCCTCCTCAGTCAAGGAGGAGAGGTCAGGTTTTTCGCCATCCATCACCCGCTCCACCAGAGCAACGATTTCTGGCCTCTCGCCTCTGGCTATCCCAATCAACTCAGCATCAAAGGCGTCAACTATTGCCGAATACAGTCCGTACTTCATAAGCATTATCATACAAGTCTGGTTAAGATATGGTCTGAGGTGGTGGGGGGTGCCGTTGGAGATATTAGACAGCCCGATGGTAGATTTACACTCCGGGGCAATATCGTTCAGCATGCTCATAAACTCAAAACAGGCTTTCACCTGGTTTATCTCCACCGACACCGGGGTAAGAATAGGGTCTATCCAGATAGCCTCATTAGCGATACCCAGCTCACCAGCTTTGTACATGAGCTCGGCGATCAGGATACCCCTTTCCGCAGCATCGCGGGGCATCCCTTCGACACCCCACAATAGTCCTATCATGTCGGCATTGTATTTCTTAACCAAGGGCAATTCCTGCTCCAGTCGGTCTGGTTGCAGGGAGATAGAATTAATCAATGCCCTGCTCCGGCACACCTTGAGCCCAGCCTCCATAGCCACCGGATTGGTGGTATCCAGAGATAACGGCTTATCGGTAACCTCCTGCACTGTCTTCACCACCCATTCCATTAACTCACCCCCTGCCCTCCGGGCGGGACCAATGTTAAGGTCAATATAATCAACCCCAGCCTCAGCTTCAGCCTTAGCCAGTTCCTGAATAGGCTTGGGATTCCTCTCCTTCAGTGCTGAACCGATGGTTTGGGACATTATGTTTAGATTTTCGCTAATGAGGACCATCTTTTCCTCCTACGGTTTCCATGCTCTAAGATAGGGTGGGATGTGGGCTCCATCCCTCGGACCAACCAGAATCTCCCAGCCAGGTAACTCCTCTTCCAAGCCGCCACTTTCGGCGGCAGCATA
>Ga0114919_10000741_pt1 | contig 25707 bp, 20 predicted proteins | sample BlataG_FD_88682 | JGI IMG/M metagenome (GOLD analysis project Ga0114919, IMG submission 88682) | Deep subsurface microbial communities from Black Sea to uncover new lineages of life (NeLLi) - Black_00105 metaG | ecosystem: Environmental > Aquatic > Marine > Oceanic > Sediment | place: Atlantic... | reverse complement strand
TGCCCTCCACTCCAAAAATATCCTTGCCAGCAGTACGAAAACGAGTACAATCAGCGAGAATTAGTGTTTTACGGCTGGATGCGTTGCCCAATATGTTCAAAATACCCGTGAACAGTTATATGAAAAGAGGCGTATCATATTAAATAAGGTAAATATTTTTTTGTGGTTTACCGTAGTTATTATATGCATGTTTGGTAGTATCCTCTTTGGTAATCAAGATGCTACCAGTGACAAACTCACCCCTCCTGAAAAAACTATACGGCATGCCAGGGAAAACTTACCCAAATGTATCGATACAGAAGATAAGAAACTTACTGATTTGGCCCATAGCCTTTATGAGAAATGCCTGTTTGATAAACTGTGGGAGCCGAAGCTGCCGGGTCTGCCGTATCGATGGTTTTCGATATCCGGAATAAATGATTCATCTTACGGAAAATGCCAGTTATTATGGGATACGATGTTTATCCTCAATGCCTGGGCACCTCTCGATGACGACGAGCTTATGCGTGACGTTTTCCACAATTACTGGAATGTCATTGATAACAATCCTGAAGCTCCCAAGGGATCATATCGCTACGGAATGGTACCTTGTACTACCAAACCCAAATTACCGCAAAATGGGTATTCCCAGATTCCGATTCTGGGCTGGGGATGTCAGAAAGTTTTTCAACAGACAAATGATCATGAGTTACTTGAACTGTGCCTGCCATATTTAGACGCTTTTGTGCATTGGTACTCAACCGAACGTGACACGGATAATGATGGTTTGATCGAATATGGCGCCTATAAGAAATGCAGTATCGCAGACATCGTTCAGACGGCTCGATTTGAGACATTTGATCGTCATGCAACCCTTGATAATTTGAAGTTGACTAAACATCCTCGTCGGGATTCCGGGGGGGCCTGGTATGGGAACATCGAGGGAGTCGATCAAACTTGTTTCCTGTTGATGTCTGAACGTGCCATGGTTGAATTGGCACAAAAAACAGGGCGTCTGGAAATGGCGGGAAAATATGAGAGAAACATTGCCAAACGAATCTCCGCAATGCGAAAGAAAATGTGGGACCCGAAAACAAAATTCTTTTATAGCCTCGACAGAGACAGCGATAAAAAGATTTCCGTCCGCACCCTTCAAGGTTTTCTTGCTCTTACTTGTGGAGCGGCATCACCGGAACAAGCCGCCCACCTGGTAAAACAGTTGAAAGACCCTAAGCAATGGTGGCCTGAATATCCGGTAACGACTACTGCCATGGATGAACCTACCTTCGATCCAAAAGGGTTTTGGCGTGGTGATATATGGCCGCCTACTAATTACCTGATTACCCTGGGCTTGAATCGCTATGGATATTATGACATTGCCAGAGAATTGACTGACAAGATGCTGCAATTGGTGGAAAAATATGACGGCCGATCATTTGAGCGTTATGATGGAACAAAAGGCATCCCGCTGGGTGTGCCGGATTATTGCTGGGGATTGACTATATGGAGTATGGTTGTTCACAATGTTTATGGAATTCAGGAAGATTACCGAACTATCGTAGTACCTCCACATGCTAAAGGACGGCACTTAAAACTTGGCAAGCTGGAATTAAGCTATCCTTCCGACAAATCGTTAAAGGTACGAACGGTATTCGAGCGGGAATTCAGAGTGATTTTCCCCGGTCAAAAAGGAAAAATCAAGGTCCAAAGCAACGGGGAAAGCGTTAAATGTCTTCAAAAAGATGTTCCCGTCCCCGAAGTCATATTCATCGCCTCGCCTCATAAAACCTATATTGTTTCAATATAACTATATTACTCAAACTGACCGATTAGTCAGTTTGAAGGCAAGGTAATAATGAAAGGGTCTGATTATGGTTAACAGAATTGTTGTTGTATTAACGATTGTGTTTTTAGCGGTTGTGTTTTTGACGCCTGTAGTGGCCAAGGGGTACGAGGCCGATCCGGATACCTCAGTGCTTTGGTACAGGCAGCCGGCGAAGATATGGTCGGAGGCTATGCCGTTGGGTAACGGTCGTCTGGGGGCGATGGTTTTCGGCGATCCGACCAAAGAGAGGATACTGCTGAACGAAGAGACCGTCTGGACGGGTGGGCCATATAACCCAACCAATACCAAAGGTGCTAAACATTTGTCCAGGATACGGGAGCTTGTTTTTGAGGGTGATTATGCCCAGGCGCACAGACTGTTTGGCCGCTACATGATGGGCACGCCGGTAGAGCAGATGAAATATCAGCCTTTGGGTGACCTGTGGTTGAATTTTCCGGGCCACGATACAGTTACGGACTACAGGCGTGATTTGAATATGGATACCGCGATCGCGGGCGTTACCTATAAAATTGGTGACGTTGAGTTTAAGCGGGAGGTATTAGTCAGTCCGGTCGATCAGGTGGTTGTATTACGTCTGACGGCAAGTGAGCCGGGGCAGATATCCTTTACGGCCCAGCTTACCGGGTACCGAAACACAGCCCATTCCAATTACGGTAGTGAGTTTTATCGTATGGATGGTGTCAGGCCCGACAGCCTGCAATTGTACGGCAGGACTTCGACATTTCTGGGTGTTGAAGGGAGGGTCAAATTCTTTGCCCGGGCCAGAGTGATCAATCAAGGCGGTAAAATTAAGGTTGATTATGACAGCCTGACGGTAACCGGCGCCGACGCGGTAACAATTTTGATTCCCATGGCGACAAATTTTGTAAGTTATAAAGACCTCAGCGGCAATGCCGCCAAACGGGTCATGGGTGTGCTGGCCAAAGTAGCTGGTAAGTCTTACGCGAAGATTCGTGCCGACCATATCGCGGCTCACCAAAAGCTTTACCGTCGCGTAGTGATTGATTTCGGTTCGAACGACGCCTCCGGTAAGCCGACGGACGAGCGTTTTAAGAATTTCGTAGCGGGGGGGTCCGATCCACAGTTGGCGGCGCTGTATTTTCAGTATGGCAGATACATGCTTATCAGCAGTTCTCGTCCGGGTACAAAAGCTGCCAATCTTCAAGGCATCTGGAACGAGCAGATGAATCCCAGTTGGGACAGCAAGTACACCACGAATATTAATCTGGAGATGAACTATTGGCCCGCCGAGGTTGCAAATCTGGCCGACTGTGCCGAGCCTCTTATTGATATGATGTGTGAGATAACCGAGCCGGGCGCCTATACAGCGAAAAAATCCTACGGCGCACGCGGCTGGGTACTGCATCAGAATACCGACAGGTGGTACGCGACCGCACCGATGGATGGTCCGTCGTGGGGAACATTCTCAACCGGTGGCGCGTGGCTGTGTACGCAGCTTTGGGAACACTATCTGTATAGTCTGGATAAGGACTATCTTGAGAGGGCATATCCTGTACTAAAGGGCTCGGCATTATTTTTAGTTGACACATTGGTAGAGCATCCGAAATACAAGGTTTTGGTGACCTGCCCGGCGACCTCGCCGGAGAATGTGCCGCATCGGCCGGGTAATAAACCAGTACACGATGAGGTCATGGGAGGCAATATCACGCCAAACATCTGCGCCGGGCCCACTATGGACTCGCAGATCATCAGAGATTTGTTTAACGCTGTGATTGAGGCATCTGAGATTTTGGACAGGGATAAAAAACTGCGTAAACAGTTACGTCAGAAGCTCACCAGGCTGGCCCCGATGAAGATCGGCCAATATGGCCAACTACAGGAATGGATCGACGATTGGGACAATCCTGAAGATACGCATCGTCACTTCTCACATCTTTATGGCATGTTCCCGAGCTGTCAGATAAACATCCGGCAAACGCCCAGGCTCGCCGAAGCGGTAAAAAAATCGGTTACGATGAGAGGCGACTTTGGGACGGGATTTTCCATGGCGTGGAAGATGGGGCTGTGGGCCAGGCTGCTCGACGGCGAGCACGCTCACAAGATTTTCCGCCATCTGATTGACAAAAATACCTGTGTGAACCTGTTCAGTAAATGTTTCGGCTCGCCCCAGGTGGACGGCATGTTCGGCGCCTGCGCCACTTTGGCGGAGATGATTTTGCAGAGTTATGACGGTAATATACATCTTTTGCCGGCGCTACCGTCGGCATGGCCTCAAGGTAAGGTAAAGGGCCTGCGGGCAAGGGGCGGGTTTGTCGTCGATTTCGAATGGGCCGGCGGAAAACTTACAAAAGCCGTTGTACATTCAACCCGCGATCGAAAATGTAAAGTGAAATATGGCGACAAGGTAATCGAAGTTGATACGACAGCAGGTCGAAGTTACACCCTGAATGCCGATTTGAAATTATAGCAAGACTTTTGCAAAATTGCCATATTTGCATCAGCCATAATTGTCCCAAAAATTGTGGGAAAATTTTCAGATTCTGGGCTAATTGTTCGATACTTCCCTTCAAGATGTCCCTGACGATCCAGTAATACAGCAGTATTATATATGATATCACCATCTCGCTCTGTGAGACCCGCCACCACCCATATGTGATTTTTTCTGGCTGCATCACCAAGTTGTCTGGTGGAGGGGCCCGGAATCGGTTCGGCGCACTCTTTAACGGAACAGCCGGTTCCAACAAGAGTGATTGCCTCTCCCAGGCAAACAATGTCGAGACCCAGTTTGCCCGCCTTATCAATCTGCTCACAGAAAAGATTTGTCTCATTTCTGCTGACGACCTACAAATCACTGAAGGCCGCAAAAAAATCCCGAAGTTTGAGTAAAAAATAACTTGACCGGTTTTATGACGCTCGTGTAGAATGCACACGTAATTGAATATTGTATTCGGAAGATGCTTAGGAGAGATACCCTTAGATTTGAAGGGAGCCGAAGGTGCAACCGGTCAGAATAATCGGAAAACTCTCAGGCAAAAGGATCCTAAGCTGATGAGCCTCTGGAGATCTCATATATTAAGTGAGAACCGAAGGGATAGTTCTCTCAGGTAAAAGGACAGAGGGACGTATTGGACGTGATGTTTGATAAATCTCTCTGCCTTTTTTTTGTGACAGGCCAAAGGCGATGTGCTGATTGGAATGACCAAAGGGTTCCTCTTTAATAGAGGAAAGTAATATTGGTGCAAAAAAATAAAAAGTTTTGACAAGCGTTTTTATGGAAGGAGCCGCACGTCATATCCGTGCTTATAACATTCTGGCAATACATTGTGCGGGCTCGGGTCATCCGGGAGGGACGCTTTCAATTATGGATATTGCTGCGGCGCTGTACCTTAGAAACGCGGGTTATAAATATGCATGCCGTTAAACCCATAGATAAGACTGCAATCCTGGCGGCGGTTAAGGATATTGGTGTAATAGTAACTGCGGAGAAACACCAAACCGGCGGTTTCGGCTCTATCGTGGCATCTGTGGTCGGTCAGGAAAAGGGGGTTAATGACCCTCTGAAAGTCGATATGGCGAGAGTAAATGATAGATTTGGTCAATCCGCTCTGCCCTTGCAGTTGGTGCGGGAATTCGGGCTTACCGCTGAGCATATTGCACACGGAGCACTCGCTCTGATGGGTCAACATTGTTCAGAAAAACTACCGTCAGCATCAGCTTGTTCCAGGCAGAATGAGTTTGAATAGAAGGGATTGTATGATACAAACTACAAGACGAAACATAGAAATGGAGATTGTTAATTGACAGTTTAATGAAAGAGGTCAAGATGGCTGATGTTCGACCTTTTAAGGGGCTTAGACCAAAACCGGAGTTTGTACAAAAAGTTGCGTCCCCGCCTTATGATGTACTGAATTCACAAGAGGCAAGAGAACTCGCGAAAGATAACCCAATGAGCTTTTTACATGTTGTAAAGGCTGAAATTGATTTTGACCCTGATATCGATACACATAGCGACCAAGTGTATGAAAAGGGCGCTGAAAATTTACATAATTTTTTACGTGACGGTATTCTTATCCAAGACGCTTCGCCCTGTTTCTATATCTATCAAATTACTATGGGTAATCATACACAACTGGGGTTAATGTTAGGGGCAAGTGTTGATGAGTATGAGAAAGGCCTTATTAAGAAGCATGAATTTACAAGAAGAGATAAAGAAGACGACCGAGCACATCATGTTGATGTTCTTAATGCCAATTCCGGCCCGGTAATGCTATCATACCATGCAAATGAAGAAATTGACAAACATCTTGAAACAATATGCGGCGCATCCGAACCGGTGTATGATTTTACTGCTGAAGACGGTATAAGGCATGTTTTATGGGTGGTTTCAGAACCTAAGGATATCGAACGTATACAAAAGAATTTTCTGAATGTAGAATCTATGTATATTGCAGACGGTCACCATCGCAGTGCGGCAGCATATCGCGTAAGAAATATAAGAAAAGAACACAATCCAAATCATACCGGAGATGAACCTTATAACCATTTTCTGGCTGTGGCATTTCCAGATGAACAGCTGCAAATCCTGGGATATCATAGAGCCGTGAAGGACCTTGCTGGTCTTGAGCCCGGAGAATTTATAGATAAGCTGTCGGAATATTTCGGCGTTTTAGAAACAGATGCCCCATTGCCACAAAAACCCCGCCATTTTACAATGTTTTTAGATGGGAAGTGGTATACTCTTATCGCAAGAGAGGATTCCTTCCCTGCAGATGACCCGGTGTTAAGTCTTGATGTATCAATTTTTCAGAAGAATATTTTAGAGTCTATCTTAGATTTATATGATATTAGAACAAATGACAGAATAGATTTTATCGGTGGAATACGAGGCACAAAAGAGCTTGAGAAAAGATGTAATCAGGATATGCGTGTAGCTTTTGCGTTTTATCCCACCAGTATCGGTCAGTTAATGAGCGTTTCAGACAGTGGCGAGGTAATGCCGCCTAAGTCGACATGGTTTGAACCGAAACTACGGTCTGGTATGGTAATACGAAGCCTATAATTATAATGAATCTAACGTAAAGGAGGTTAACATGTTAATATTAATCTCAGATGCTTTTGCTTCTTCCCTTCCGGATAAGCTTTCACAATTCGGAGAAGTAACAGATGACAAAAGCAGGCTTAATGAAGCGGATGTAGTACTTGTAAGGAGTAAAACCAAATGTACAAAAGAGTATATTGACGGCGCGCCTAATCTCAAACTTATTATAAGAGGTGGTGTGGGGACAGATAATATTGATAAAGAATATGCTGCAAGCAAAGATATTATAGTGCGGAACACCCCGAAAGCTTCCTCTATTGCCGTTGCTGAAATTGCTTTTGCCCTTATACTTTCTGTACCTAACAGATTAATTGAAGGTCATGAGAGTATGAAAAAGGGTGAATGGATAAAAAAACAATTGAAGAGAACCGAGCTCTATGGAAAGACGCTGTGCCTTATTGGTGTAGGCAATATTGGCACTGAAGTTGCGAAACGTGCACAAGCTTTTGGTATGAAAGTCGTTGCATACAGAAAGTCAGGCAGACCTAACGATTATGCAGAAGTAAAATCTTCTCTTGAAGAAGCTGTAAAAGATGCAGATTACATATCCCTGCATATACCGCTTACAGATGAAACGTGCGGCATGATCAATAAAGCTGTTATTGAAAAAATGAAAGATAGCGTTATCATTGTGAATACTGCACGTGGGAAATGTGTTGTTGCAGAAGATGTTGTAGAAGCCTTAGAAAGTGGTAAAATAAGAGCTTATGCTACAGATGTTTGGCCTTCTGATCCTCCACCGGCTGATTACCCGATTCCGAAGGCGCCGAATGTTGTTATGACACCGCATCTTGGCGCAAGCAGTAAAGAAAATTTGTTAAGAATCGGTGAAGAAGTGGTTGCCATTATTAACGAATATAAGGAAGGAGATAAATTATGAGCAGAAAGTATAACTTTTTTGCCGGCCCGGCGACGCTTCCCCTGCCGGTTCTGGAGCAGATGCGGGATGAATTAGTTGACTACAATGGGATGGGGCTCTCCCTCATTGAAACAAGCCATAGAAGCAAAGAGTATGATCAGGTGCATAATGAGGCAATTGCACTTATTAAAGAATTACTTGCTGTACCAGACAACTACAAGATATTATTTCTTGGAGGCGGTGCAACGCTTCAGTTTTCAATGATTCCTCTCAATTTCCTTGGGGAAGGTAAATCTTGTGATTTCACACTTACCGGTTCGTGGGCAAAAAAGGCATATGGTGATTCAAAAATACGTGGAACAGTGAATGTAATATTTGATGGGGCTGAATATAATTTTACAAAGGTCCCGGATCCATCTTCCCTGACTATTACCACTGATGCTGCATATTTACACATTACAAGTAACGAGACAATCCAAGGTATAGAGTGGCGTAATTTCCCTGATACGGGTAATGTGCCGTTGATTGCAGATATGTCGAGTGATATTATGAGCCGCTCTCTGCCAATTGAAAAGTTTGGGTTGATCTATGCGGGCGCTCAGAAGAATTTAGGTCCGGCAGGCGTCACATTGGTAATTATTCGCGAAGATCTCCTTGAAAGGTGTCCTGACACATTGACTGCATATCTTAACTATAAGACCCATGTTGATAAGAACTCACTCTACAACACTCCTCCGGTATTTGCCATATATGCTGTTAAGCTTGTTATGGAATGGGTTAAAGGACAAGGTGGATTAAGTGCCATGACAGAGTCGGCAGAAAAGAGGTCCTCACTGCTTTATAATACTATTGAACAGAGCAATGGGCATTATTCCTGTCCGGTTGATGAGTTAAGCCGTTCAAAGATGAATGTTGTCTTCAGACTTCGAGATGAAAACCTTGAAAAGAAGTTTATTGAAGAGGCTACAAAAGAAGGAATGATTGGGCTCAAAGGTCATAGAAGCGTAGGTGGCTGCCGTGCATCTATGTATAATGCAATGCCTGTTGAAGGAGCTACGACACTTGCCGACTTTATGAAGAAGTTTGCAAAGAATAACTCATAACAATATTTCTTGTGTATTATTAGCGAAACTAAAAGAACAATTTTCTACAATGGGCCCTTAGAGCTCGGCGCCGCCGTTGGTCCAAAACTTTTGGTTGAGAGCATCAGCAAGTTTAGCATCAACGATGAATTGTTTCTAATCACTTCATTCAGTATGGCGCGATAGAGGCTCTGACGGGCGACCGGTCCGGCTCGAAAAAAATAGTCGGCATCCTTAAGGCCTGCCGCGATAAAGCGGTTTCTGTTCTCAACCGCATCGAGGGCGTACGGTGCTTTAAGCCAAATGCCACATTTTATCTGTTTCCCAATGTAACAGGGCTGATGGGATTCAAACAACGGTTCGAAGGTTAGTTTTTCAGCTCACGTGTGTGTAATTAAAATCGGCGAATATTATGGGTGAAAAGATGGGTCAGCTTCAGACGACCGTTTTCCTCGAGCGACATTTGAAGCTTGGGGCGAAGATGGTAGAGTTTGCCGGATGGAACATGCCGTTGCACTATAAACCGGGAATCATACAAGAGCATCTGGCGGCGAGAAGACGGGCAGGTTTGTTTGATGTTTCTCATATGGGCCGACTCGTGTTTCGCGGCAGTGGGGTGCTCGCCTTTCTTCAGCACACCCTTACCAATAACGCAGCGGCGCTGGAGGTTGGCGAGAGCCAGTACACCATCATCCCGAATTCCAACGGCGGGGCGATTGATGACGCCTACCTTTATCGCTTTTTCGAAGATGAATACCTGCTGGTGGTGAACGCAGCCAACCGGCAAAAGGATTGGGAGCATTTTCTGCGGTCCCTGGAGAAGTTCGGGCAGGTGGAAATGCAGGACCGTACGCAAGAGCTGGCAATGTTGAGCCTGCAGGGGCCTTTATCAAAGGGTATTCTGACAAGGATTGTCGATTCGGCGCAGCTACCCGAGCCCATAAGAAACTCGCTGAGCACCACGAGCATAGAGGGGGTGGAGGTTCTAATCGGCAGAACCGGATACACAGGCGAACCTCTTTGTTTTGAACTTTTCATCAGGGGCAAGGAGGCGGTGATGATTTGGGATGAGCTAATTGAGCAAGGGGCACAGCCGGTCGGCCTGGGGGCAAGGGACACGCTACGGCTTGAGGCGGGACTGCCGTTGTATGGGCACGAGCTGGGCGTTGATGCCGAGGGCAAAGAAATACCGGTTTTTTCCAGCAGGTTTTCCCAATATGCGGTGAGTTTTTCGCCCTTAAAAGGCGACTTTGTGGGCAGGGAGGCGCTGTGGAGGCAATTTGAAGCGTTTAAGAGAATCAAGAAGGGTGATTATTCACTAATCGCGGATCTGCCACGACTGATTATGTCGGTCGCGGTTGCAGGTAAGGGAGTTGCCCGAGCAGGTGACAAGGTGTTCGCAGACGATAGTCACGCGGGGTATGTCACCAGCGGGACGATGGTGCCCTATGGGATATGGCAGGGAAAGGCATTGGCGGGTCAATTGAGCGAGGAAAAGGGGATGCGGTCGATATGCCTGGCCCTGTTGGACAGCGAACTTCGTGATGAAGACGAGGCGGAAGTTGAAATCAGAGGGAAGAAGATACAGGCCGTCATCGTCCCATACCATTTAAGGAGCGAAGCGCCTCCCTGGGCGCATCCTATTCTATTGGATGAACTCTACAAAGAACAGATTCCCCTCCGCCGGGACCAGGCCGTTAAGAAGAAAGTGGGATTTCTGCTTAAAAAGGCGATTGAAAATACCATTTGGAGGCAGAAAGAATGCATTAACCTCATCCCTTCGGAGCAAACGGCATCTTCGATGACACGAATGCTTTGTATTATGGACCCTGCAGGCCGGTACGCAGAACACAAGCAGGTGAAAGCTTTTTATGATTTGGATGTTTTCTACTATCAGGGTACAGATTTTATTGCGGAGGTTGAAGAGCTTCTGGAAGGCGAGCTGCGGGATTACCTGGGCTGTACGGAGGTTGAAACGCGTCTGGTCAGCGGTCAAATGGCTAATGCAGCGGTCTTTAGCGCTATGGTGGATTATTTTAATATCGCTGACAGGAAAATTGAACCGAGAAGGATTCGGCGGGTCTTAAACCATCATATTATAAAAGGCGGGCATCTGAGTGCTCAGCCGATGGGGACGTTGCGGGATTTTGTTGCACGGGATCCAAAAACGGAAAGGCCTGCTGTGGTTAATTTTCCTGTACTGGCCGAGAATCCATACAAAATTGACATTGCAGCCTGTCGCGAGATAATCGCAGAATATAAGCCTGAGCTAATCATTTTAGGTAAGAGTGTTACGCTGCATAGAGAGCCTGTGGCACAGATACGTCACTTTGTTGATGAAATATCGTTGGATTGCATAATTATGTATGATATGGCGCATGTTTTAGGCCTTGTTGGACCTTGTTTTCAGGAGCCTTTCAAGGAGGGCGCCGATATTGTTACCGGCTCAACGCATAAGACATTTTTCGGCACGCAGAGAGGAATAATAGCTTCGGATTATCAAAGAGATAACCTCCGCTGGCCCTTATGGGAAGCGGTTCGCCGCAGGGCATTCCCGGGCAGTGTAAGCAATCATCATCCGGGCACTTTGCTTGGGTTGCTGATGGCAGCTTATGAGATGAATTGCTTCAAGGACCAATACCAAAAGAGAGTGCTGTCTAATGCCAAAGCACTGGCTCAAGCGTTGAAAGAGAGCGGCTTAAACGTAGCAGGAGACCCGAATGTCGGTTATACCGAAACACATCAAGTAATTTTGAATGTGGGATACGGCAAGGGTCCAGAGGTAGCCAGACGACTGGAAGATAACAATATTATTATCAATTACCAAGCCGGTCCAGAAGAAGAAGGATTCACTGCATCCGGGTGCCTGCGGATGGGCGTGGCGGAGATGACACGATTTGGGATGGAAGAAAAAGATTTTCAAGAACTGGCTCAATTGATTCGGGACGTCGTTGTCGGAGCAAAGAACGTTAAAGAAGAAGTTGCCGGATTCAGAGCACGTTTTACTGATATGAAATATTGTTTCTCAGGCAAGGAATTTGATGCGGTTATGGAAAAGCTGCACGGAATTATTTAATGTTTTATTTTCGCAGGAGGCAAGAATGGTTCCAAAAGAATTAAGGTGTCTTCAAACACATGAATGGGCCAAGCGAGAGGAAGATTCGGGCATTATAACCGTAGGTCTCACCGATTACGCGATTGAGCAGTTGGGCGATATAGTTTTTCTTGAGTTGCCTGCGGTTGGTGACAAGGTTACTAAAGAGTCTGAATTTTGTACGATAGAATCGGTAAAAGCAGCTTCGGATTTATACGCGCCGGTAAGCGGAGAGATTGTGGAAATCAATGAGAGTCTAACTGAAAATCTGGAATTGTTTAAAGCTGACCCATATGGACAGGCCTGGATCGTCAAGATCAAAGCTGAAGATATAGCCGAATTTGAAAGTTTAATGAATGCCGAAGATTATGAAAAACAACTGAAAGGATAGCCCACAATGCCTTTTATAGCCAATACCGCGCAACAGCGTAAACAAATGCTCAGCGAAATCGGTCTTTCTATGGACGATTTATTTGCTGATATCCCATCAGAGCTGATGCGTGAGAATTTCAATCTGCCCATTCAAGCCAGTGAGATGGAAGTGCTCAAGTATCTTGCCGAACTTGCGGGAAAAAACTCTACACATCTAACGTGTTTTCTTGGCGGTGGTTTTTATGACCATTTTATCCCGTCGGCGGTCTATTCGATTGTTTCTCGAAGTGAGTTTTATACCGCTTATACTCCTTATCAGCCGGAATTGTCCCAGGGCACTCTGCAGGCTATTTATGAATATCAGTCGGTGATTTGCAGGTTGTGTGGTATGGAGGCTGCCAATGCCTCTCTTTATGATGGAGGCACAGCTCTGTGTGAAGCGATGATGATGGCCCTTCGCATAACAGGCCGCAATAAGATAATCATTGATGACAGCGTTAATCCTATCTATCGCGTGATGATCCAATCTTACACTCGAAACCTCAACATTGAACTTGACGAAACCCACTGTACTGCCGGCATGGCAAATCGTAATGAGATTATGTCCTTGCTTGATGAAGATACCAGCGCGGTCATACTGCAAAATCCGAACTTCTTCGGCTGCATCGATGATTTTAGTGAAATCGCAGAAGCAGCTCATAAAAAAGGTGTTCTGTTGATAGTTTCGTGCTATCCAATTTCACTGGGAATCCTCAAGACACCCGGCGAAATGGGCGCTGACATTGTTACCGGCGAAGGCCAAAGCCTTGGTTTACCCATGTCATTTGGAGGTCCTTATCTGGGCTTCATGGCGACGAAGAAAAAATATGTCCGCAAGATGCCCGGCCGAATCATCGGCAAAACTACAGATACTAAAGGTAGAGAAGGCTATGTGCTGACACTGCAAACACGAGAGCAGCACATCCGCAGAGACAAGGCCACTTCCAATATATGTTCAAACGAAGCCCTATGCGCCCTGACAGCATCGGTATATCTGTCACTGCTTGGCAAAGAAGGACTAAAAGAAACTGCTCAACTATGCGCAGACAAAACGGCATATGCATATCAACGCATAACTTCAATACCGGCTGTTAAACCGTGTTTTAAGGGAAGATGGTTTTTCAATGAATTTGTAATCGATCTTCCAACGGATGCCGCTGATGTGATAGGCTCTCTTATTGAAAAGGGCTTTGCTGCGGGATTCCCACTGAGCAGGTATTACAAAAACATGGAAGACTCTATGCTTATAGCTGTTACTGAAAAAAGAACAAAACAGGAAATTGATATGCTCGCAGAAGCACTGGAGGCCGTCCTATGAAATTGATTTTTGAAAAAAGCATTCCCGGTCGAAGAGGCGTTCTACCTGCAAAAAGCGATGTTCCGACGACTATTGATATAAAGAATGAATTATTGCGCCAAAACGATGCAGAGCTTAGCGAGCTTAGTGAGCTTGATGTGGTCAGGCATTTCACAGAGCTTTCCCACAGAAATTTCGGCGTTGACACCAACTTCTATCCGCTCGGTTCATGTACGATGAAATACAATCCTAAAGTCGCCGAGCGTATAGCGGCTTTCCCCGGATTCGCCGATCTGCATCCATTGATGCCGCAATTGCGGATGGGCGGGTTGCTTACACAGGGTGCGTTAAAGGTTCTTTACGAAATGGATATGCTCCTTCGTGAAATTACGGGGATGGCTGGTTTTACTATGCAGCCATTAGCAGGAGCACACGGTGAACTGACCGGAATAATGATCACAGCAGCTTATCATCGTGATAAGGGCAATAAAAAAACGACAGTTCTGATACCCGACAGTGCCCACGGAACGAACCCTGCCTCTGCCGCAATAGCCGGCTACAAAGTTGTCACGGTACCGAGCAATAAAAACGGTGTTATGGATCTGGACGCATTGAAGAGTATGATTAATGACCAAACCGCAGGGCTGATGCTCACCTGTCCGAATACACTGGGTATATTTAATTCTCACATCAAAGAGATATGTGACATTATACATAGTGTCGACGGCCTGGCATATTACGATGGTGCTAATCTAAATGCTATCATCGGCAAGGCCTGCCCAGCCGATTTTGGTTTTGATATAGTTCATTTAAACCTCCATAAGACTTTTGCTACACCGCATGGCGGCGGTGGTCCCGGAGCTGGTCCCGTTGGTGTCACCGATAAGCTTCTCGATTATCTACCGGTTTCAATAGTGGTAAAAAGAAATGATGGCACGTATGCTTTGGAGTATGACAGGCCAAAATCAATCGGTTACATCGCTCCTTTCTATGGCAATTTCGGGATCATATTGCGAGCCTATGTTTATATTCTGATGCTCGGCAAGGAAGGCTTAAAACGTATTGCTGAAAATGCGGTGCTTAACGCCAACTATATCAGGGTCAAATTGCAGAAGTATTATGATTTGCCATATCCTGGACTTTGCAAACATGAGTGCGTCTTCAGTGCTTCACGCCAGGCAAAAAAAGGCGTTCATGCGATTGATATTGCCAAGAGCCTGATTGACGCCGGCTTTCACCCCCCCACCGTTTATTTCCCGACTATTGTCCCTGAAGCACTAATGATAGAACCTACCGAAACCGAAAGCAAGGAGACTCTCGACGGATTTATTGACACAATGATAACAATTGCTAAGACTGCTGAAAGCCAGCCGGAAAAGTTAAAGTCTTCACCTAACACCACACCTGTTAGCAGACTTGATGAAGCCTCAGCTGCAAGAAACCTTGATATTGCAAGTTTATAGCTGACAAACCTTAATTCAACTGGAGTTACACAAACTTGTTATGGCAGAGCTTGAGTGTATTATACCGCTCGCCTGGGAGATAGTATGATTTGGAACTGAGAACCGACACAGGGTGGTTTTGTTGTCATCTGTTCAAAACATCCTCTCAGGTCATCTGCTTCGAAAGCGTTTGCACTCGCTGTCTATTTGCTACGACTGTACCCAGATATGAGTTTTTGTACCCTGCGGGCACTTTTTCTTGATGGCATTTGAAAACCCTTTCTGATTTCTAATAACCTAAGATCATTTCCAGGCGACTGTCTACGCTGCATCTTCCGGCCGAGGACATATCGATGATGGCCTGAATGTCCGGTCAACGCTTTTTGATATTCTTCACATCCAAAACGTAAACGCTTCTTCCATGGGTGCCGATGACCAACTCATATTCCCTCGGATGGACCACAAGGTCGTGCACAGGGGTTGTTGGTAGATTATTGCATAGCGAGAACCAGGTCTTTCCCCTGTCAAGGGTCATATAGACCCCCGGATCTGTGCCGACATAGAGAATGTCTTTGTCTCTGGGGTCTTCCCCTATGACGTTTATCGATTCGGAAGGAAGATTTCCCACTATGGATTCCCACGTTCTGCCGAAATCTCTCGACATGTAAAGATATTTTTCAAAGTCATCTTCGCGATATCCCGTCAATGAAACATAAACTGTTCCAAGCTCATGTTGAGACGCCCTAACACGACTTACCCATTTGTCGGGGAGTCCGGCACGTATATCGGTCCAGATAATCCCGTCATCGCGAGTAACCTGAACGTTGCCATCGTCCGTTCCGACGTAAATCAAGCCGGCCTTGAGTGGGGATTCCGAGATCGTGGTTATTGTCCCGTAGGGAACATCTCCCTGCTTTTCAGGGCCCGGAGACGTAGTCAAATCAGGACTAATGCAGGTCCATCTGTCGCCCCTGTTAATCGATTTGAACAGCATATTGGCGCCGTAATAGAGCGTAAACGGATTGTGATGAGAAATAACAAATGGGGTCATCCAATTCCGGCGAAGAGCAGGCTTACCCTTCGGACTCCTGGGTCTTATGCCTTTAGTCGAACCGTCCTTTAAGTTCTTTCGCCTCAAGTCGCCGAACTGGTGCTCATAATAGATGATATTATAGTCGGTCGGATCAACCAGAGTGAAATAGCTGTCGCCGCCTCCCCATCTGTCCAGGTAAACGTGCCTCCACGGATCGTCAACTCCATCAGCATACGTATAAGTGCTCGGCCCATAAAGAGCTGCATTGTCCTGCGTACCAATGTAGATATTGTAAGGTTCGGCCATATCCACAGAGAGAGCATATACCTCCGCGATAGGCATATTGTTAACACGAAGCCAGGTTTTGCCCCTGTCATAAGACATATAAAGCCCGCCATCGGTTCCGGCAATTAGCCTGTCCGCATTCAACGGGTCAATCCACAAATCATGGTGATCAAGGTGAATCACTTTAGAACCGTGAGGGCGAAGATTGATAATCTTTCCCTGGTTTCTCGTGTACGTCTTTCCGCCGTCATCCGATCCGAGCAGATACGTGCCCAGGATGTAGATTTGATTTTCATTGTCAGGAGAAACCCTGATAAGGCAAAAATCATACCCGACACTTGTTTGCAAATAGTCCTCATTGACCTTTTTCCAACTCCGCCCTTTGTTGTCGGAACGATATACTTCGCCTGCAATACGACGACGTCTCCCGTCAGGGCGAGGGGCGTGGTTATCCACAAGGGCGTACACAACATTCGGGTTGGATTGCGCTATAGCAAGGCCGATTCGTCCAACGTGTTCTCCCCGAGGCAGACCATCTGCCGGCACTTTCCAGTTACGCCCGGCGTCGGTGCTCTTGTAAACCCCGCTGCCAGGGCCGCTCTCAACGTTGTTCCATGCCTTCCTATCCCTCTCCCACATTACGGCGTACAACGTCTTATTGTCGGCGGGGTCCATAATCACTTCAACGCAGCCAACCTTATCGGAGACGTAGAGAATCTTGTCCCAGCTCTTGCCGCCGTCAACGGTTTTGAACAATCCCCTTTGCTGATTATACGAATAGTTGTGCCCTATCGCCGCGACGTACACAACATCCGGATTGACAGGGTCCACAAGCACTCTGGCAATATGATAAGTGTCGTGCAGTCCCATATTCTTCCATGTTTGGCCGGCGTCAGTGGACTTAAAGACACCGGTTCCCGCGTAGGAGCTTCTGGCCATAAGCACTTCACCGGTTCCCACCCAAACGATGTCAGGGTTCGATTTCGACACAGCCACCGAACCGATGGCAAAGGTCGACTCATTATCGAAGATTGGTTTCCAGGTGGTACCGTTATTCTCCGATTTCCAGAGATTGCTTGCCCCGACCCCGACGTAGATGGTCGAAGTGTACCCAGCCGGACAGGTTATACTCTCGATCCTTCCGCCCTGAAAGGCAGGACCAGCCGCCCGCCATTTCAAATCCTTGAATATCGATTCGTTTTTGAGCTTCACATGGTAGTCCCAGGACTCCATACGAGTTACCGGGTCGGTGGGTTTGTTCCCAGAGTCATTACTGAGGGCGTATGAGCATGACAAATTGAAACTGATGAGAAGAATGCCGAGAAACCCGGCAAGGGAAATGGTTCTTCTCAATATACTCATTCGTGCCAAAACGTTTCGGAATTTGCGAACCATCACGTAATTTTTCATTCTATCACCTCACGATTGTCAGGACCGCTTCACTTATTGAACCACCTGGTTATTTTCTGGTTATTTCCTTTTTTGCCGCCGTTTTCGCACCTTTGGTGCCAGCCAAAGATATAGTCCGCTGACACTCAGCAACACCAGCCCTCCGCCTGCGACCGGCATAAGCGTTGCGTGTAACCAGTCGGCGTAGTAAGAGCCATCGTGCATATTTTCCAACATATCCGAAGGCCGCCAGGCAGTGCTGAGAATTTCTCCAGTCACAGCATCGACCTGAATCTCGGCATAGTTGTGTTTGGACTGCACTTTGAATACCCGCTTACCCGGGCGAAAATCAATCCGGTCGATGTCTTCAAGGCTCCGGAAGTTCGTGCCGTCTTGACTCAGGACAATCTCGACCAACTTCCGGGTACTGATAAAATCCTCAGCTTTCCCTTCGGCCCCGGTCAAGGTGGGAGGCTGAATCCAGGCAAACTTTTTCTTTTCCAGCAGCAAGATTCCGGTCAGTGCCGAATTCAGAAAGACTACAGAAAGCAGAATTCCGACCCATTTATGGGTCTTGCGAAAATACTGATAAACTCGCATAGGTCAAAAACCTCCTGGCTAAAGTTGGTTATGTCTGAAAAAATGGGCACATTGTACGTGACCATTATATATAAATTCACTGATACGTCAAGGCCTTACAGTTTACTCCAGCGAGGTAGTCGTCGAAGTTATGGCACAATAGAATCTGTGACCGCCCTTTTTTAGACGACACCACAACAGTTTTGAATTTTGAATTACCCCGGCCATACCCCTCAACCCTCGCTCCATACAGTTACTTACCTTCGCGTGTAAGTCTTATGCTCACCGGCTTAGGCGATATCGTTTGCCCTGCTTGCGGAGTGAACATCATAACCAGGATGGGTTATATGCTGGTCCCGGGTATAGGGCTGTGTCCTAAATGCAAGAAGTTTTTCAGACTGAGCTTCGCAAAAGCTCAGGATGCGAACGAAAAGAGGAAACTTGATTTTTTGCGGAGGTGTTTTGTATGACAAGAGAGCGAGTCCAATGGCATCTCGATGTCCCTGTGTGTAGTACCTGGCATGGACTGACCCGGCACCTTTATATCCTCAGTATGGGTGAGCTTTGGGAATTGTGTTTCTACTTCAAAGCTGTTTCTCTATCAGATTTGAGGAAGCGAATGTGGGCAATAATCAAAAAACGGGAGGTTTTATCATGACGTTTGTTCTGGCCAAGTTCCCGAAAATTGCGGTTTACCTGATGGTTGTCATGTGCGTGCTTTACGCTGTTAATTTAATACTTAATCTCTGGAATAATCGCAATGACCAGAGCAAAAAGTAGAGACTATTACTGCTCACAAATTAACTACGAACGTCAGGGGCACGCATACGGTGACATGGACGGCCAGTTCAAGGAATGGCGAACAGCACATGACCTGCTGGAATCGTTTCGCAAGGTCCCCAGAAACCTGGAGAACTTTCGTCTTCAGTTTAACAAGCTGACAGACGAGGACCGAGCCGTCCTTCTGAATTTTTACATAGGGGCCAGTACAGATGATGAGATGTTTCATTTGATTTGTTGTTATTGGTCGGTCAAGGATACAATCGAAAATGAGTGAGCACGAAAAAGATTTTTCTCAAGTGGGCTCGAGGATGGCCTACAAAGTCTGCGGAAACTGTGTATTCTATAAACAATACTGTAAAATTCGCGGAGTGCTGGTGACAAGCGACTGCGAAACTTTTAAGCTGCGTCCTGAGCTCCGAGCTAAGTTCGAAGAGGCCAAAGCCAGAGCAGCCGATTCCCTCGACATCGGGGTTTGGGACATCTGTCCGAACTGCGAATCCTACCGAGAATCCTGTAAGCTCCACAAAGAGATGCCGGAAGAACGATATTGTGAAGAGTTTGAGTTACGAAAAGATTTGAATTGGGGTAAAGAAAATGGACAAAACAACGAAAACGGACCAGGAGAAAGCGGCAAAAGCAGCCCAGGACGAGCAGAAATTGAAAACGGTTCGTAGCGCACTGAAAAAGTGTAAGGGAAATTCAAAACCCGAAATACTTAAAAGGGCAAGCAAACTCCCTATTGATGAGCGATTGGCAATGATCGAGTACTTTGAAATCGAACCTCAAGAGTTAGCCAGCACACTCGTTTTATTCTGGCTAAACCTCGAAAAATCCATACCGGAACATCAAGCGCTTTTAGGCGAAGCATTTTTCACACAACCGTAAAATTCAGGGACAGCCAATAAAGACGTTGGCAGTCCCGAATTTCCATAACCGGGAAGAAACAAAGACGCTGTGCCGAGGCCGACCGATTTAAGAAAATCACGGCGTGTTTTAACTGATGCATACATAATTTAAGCTCCCGTATTCTCATAAGACTCCAGACCCCAGACTTAAGACTCAAGACTTTAGTCTGTAGTCCTGGGTCTTGCGTCTTGGGTCTTCATTCGTCTCCATTTAGCTTTATACTCTCTCCCACCTTTGTTTTGTAGTCAACGATTATGTCGCCGTACCGAACCTTGCAGGGATTGCCAAGCTTTGAACGAATCGTCGCACCGGTCAGTTTGCCGTCTTTCCAGGCAATATCCACTTCAAAGCCGCCGCGGGCACAGAGCCCCTGAACCGAGCCGTTGGGCCAGGCGCCGGGCAAGGCAGGCAGCAAGTGAATTACTCCCAGATGCGATTGCAGCAGCATCTCAGCGATGCCGGCGGTGCAGCCAAAGGCGCCGTCCACCTGGAGGGCATCGTAGCACTTTGAGAAAAGAGTGGGGTATGTATTCCGGCGGATAAGATTCTGGAACATGATATGGGCGATTTCCGGTTTGTAGTTTCGGGCCCACAGGCACATCTGCCAGGTCATCCCAAAGCCGGTCCCGCCTCTGCCCCGGAATTCGAGGGATTTCTCTACCGCTTTAGCCAGACCAGGAGTCTTTTTCACGGAAATCTCAATGCCCGGATACATTCCCCAAAGGTGCGAAAAGTGCCGATGTTTGTCTTTGGGATTATCCCAGTCGTCGAGCCATTCCTGCAATTGGCCGTATTGTCCAATCTGGTTCGGAGCCAGGCGACTTTTGGCCTCAAGCACCTGTTTCCTGAAATTTCCGTCTTTTCCCAATACTTCTGAAGCTTTTGCGCAACTGTCAAAAAGATAGCGTAAAATCTGCATATCCATGGTCGGCCCCGCACAAATACGGTCGCTCCTGTCGCCCCGCCTGAACTCATTCTCCGGTGAATTGGAGGGACAGGTTACCAGCCATTTGTATTTTGGATGTTCGACGAGGGTGTTCAGAAAGAATTCCGCCGAGCCTTTCATGACGGGATATGCTTTTTGGAGGAATTCCTTGTCTTCGGTGAAGAGATAGTGTTCCCAGAGGTGGGTGCACAGCCAGGCGCCGCCGGTTGACCAGGAACCAAAGGTGCCTCCACCTATGGGAGAAGTGTTTCGCCAGATATCCGTATTGAAGCCTAACAGCCAGCCCTCGACTCCGAAGAAATCCCGGGCCGTTTTTCTGCCGGTTTGAGACAGCTCCATAATCATAGTAAAGAGCGGTTCGGCGCATTCGGTAAGGTTGCACACCTCCGCGGGCCAATAGTTCATTTCACAATTTATATTGGTAGTGTATTTACCGTCCCACGAGGGCACGGAGCTTTCATTCCAGATACCCTGGAGATTAGCCGGTTGGGTACCGGGTCTGGAACTGGTTATCAGCAGATAGCGTCCAAACTGGAAAAACAAGGCCGCCAGCTGCGGGTCCCGCCCGTCGTTGTATTTTTTTAACCTCTGGTCCGTGGGCAGCCGGGAAGCCTGTGTGTCACCAAAATCAAGTGAAACCCTTCTGAAAAATTTTTGATGGGAGGCGATAGCGTCTTTCTTGATCCGTTCAAAGCTTTTGTCACCCAGTTTTCGCAAACATTCCCGAATACGCTGATCAGGGTTGGCAGAGACGTCTTTATAATTTACAAAGTTGGTGGCCGCCGCGATGAGCAGCGTGGCTGTGTCGGCATTTTCGACTTTCAGAGTTTTACTGTCTCTGGTCAATTTGCCGCCCTGGTTTAAGACCTTAATCGTTCCCTGGTATTCGAGCCGGCCCCTGACGCCGTATGAGGTGGCGTTTTTGCCTCGCAGGATGAGCCGATTAGGATGGTAGGTTCGAGCCATATAATAGCCGTCGTCGGGCCAGTCTTTGTCATCGTTCACCACACCCTCGATGCCGGTGGTAAAGGATATTTTGCCGGGCTGGTCGGCAGTAAGCTCTATGGCGATTACCTGGTCATCGGGACTGGCCACAACTTCTCTGGTGTATTTTACGCCGTCGGCGGTGTAGCTGACTTTCACCACTGGCGAGTCGATATTGAGCTCTCTGCGGTAATCGGTATATGTATCATGACCCGGAAAGGTTAAGTAAAGATTGCCCAGCACCTGATAGCGAGCATACCACATAGGGACAGGGCGCATCTGTTCATCGAACACTTTTTTAGCTTCGCCGTATTTTTCTTCAAAAATAAGCCGGCGTATCGTGGGCAAGGCACCTGGACCGTGCACGCTGTGCGGCTCAACCGGGGCACCCGTCCATAAGGTCTCTTCGTTGAGGACAATCCTTTCCTGTGCGGTTTTGCCGAGCACCATGGCGCCAAGCCGGCCGTTGCCTACCGGCAGGGCCTCCTGGAAAACCGCTGCCGGTTGTGAATACCATAGGGTCACATTACCAACGGATTCCACGGCCTGTTCTGCGCCGGCCCGTACGGTTAACAGACTTAATAGAAACACTAACGCTATAGCATTTGTTGCAGCATCTTTTTTAAGCATTTTTGGTACTCCTTCCTTTTCAATGGTTCGTCTTTACCGGGATTAACCAGAAGTTACTATTTGTTTTTCCTATTTAGACTTTGTTATAATTGGCTGTTTTTCTTCAAAGGGAATCGGATAAATGGTTATCCACATTCCCAGTGTAAAGTCGTCTGTGCGATATGTCAAGCACAAAACCACCGCCTCCATCCACCCCGCTTTATCATAGTTCCGCGCCCGCACCCATCATCTGGAATTGAACCGCTTCCCGCAGCGCGACCCATCCGGCCACATCGATGGCATGAACTTGTATGAATACAGAAAGAGCAATCCGTTAATAGGATTGGACCCCATGGGACAAATTGCAGCGAGAGATGCAGAGCACAAGCCCGTAACTATGAAAATTATACACTTGATTCGCTTTTTTTAGCCGGTGGGAGCAAGACAGTGGTATAATATGTCAAGAATTGTGCCAGGAAATCAAAAAAACGATTTCCTCAAATAAGATATGTCCGTATGTCTAATTTTCATCTGGTAAATCAGGTTTGAAAATCGGAAGGAGATTCGAATGAACACAAAATCGTATGGTTTGACGGTGTTTTTGTTAATACTGGCAGCCACAGGCTATAGTGCCGAAAAACGAAGTGTTGTGGCGCCCGGGGCAAAGGTTGAAAAACTTGCAGGCGGCTTTAAGTTTACCGAGGGGCCGGCGGCTGACGCAAAGGGGAATATCTTCTTTACGGATATACCCAATAATCGAATTCACAAGTGGTCGCTGGCAGGTTCGCTGTCAACGCTTCGTGAAAACTCAGGTGGGTCAAACGGGCTTTACTTTGACAGGAAGGGCAACCTGCTGGCCTGTGAAGGAGGGGGACGGCGGTTAGTGTCCATCGACCCGAAAGGTGAAGTTACGGTGCTGGCTGATAAGTACCAAAATAAAAAGTTCAACAGTCTCAACGACCTCTGGATTGACCCGAAAGGCGGTATTTACTTTACCGACCCCCGTTACGGGCGCAGGGACAACCTGGAGCAGGACGGCGAACATGTCTATTATCTCTCGCCCGACCGTAAAAAGCTTATCCGCGTAATCGATGATATGGTCAGGCCCAACGGCGTGATTGGCACCAGTAACGGCAAGATGCTCTATGTGGCCGACCACGGCGGGAAAAAGACCCTTGTGTACATCATCAATAAAGATGGAACGCTGTCGAATAAAAAACTTTTTGCGCCGGAAGGTTCTGACGGGATGACTATCGATAACGAGGGTAATGTTTACCTGACGACAAGAGCGGTGGTGGTTTACAACAAAAAGGGTGAAAAAATTGAAACGATTGAGGTCCCCGAAGGGCCGGCCAATGTCTGCTTCGGCGGCAAGGATAAACGGACACTCTTTATCACGGCCCGAACTTCGCTCTACTCGGTCCGGATGCGGGTTAAAGCCGCCGAGCGGCAACGGACTATCTCAGAGCTTGGCTTTGAACAAGATATTATCCAAACAGGTGCCGGTGCTCTAAAGATTACCTTCATTGGGCACGCAACATTGATGTTCAACTTCAAAGGCAGGGTCATTCATGTGGACCCCGTGAGCAGAGAGGCCGACTATACTAATATGCCCAAGGCGGACCTGATTTTGGTCACGCACGAACATGGCGACCACTTTGACACCAGAGTTATAAAGACTCTTCAAAAAGAGGGAACCAAACTGGTACTGACCAAAGCCTGCGCAGAAAAAGTTGCCGGCGGTATTATCATGCAGAACGGTGATGTACGAACCGTTCAGGGATTGAAAATCGAGGCCGTACCTGCCTACAATATTGTACATAAGCGCTCTAACGGAACGCCTTACCATCCTAAGGGGCGCGGTAACGGCTATGTGGTAACTTTCGGCGATAAAAGAGTGTATTTGGCCGGTGATACAGAGAACACACCGGAGATGAAAAGACTAAAGAAAATTGATATCGCATTCTTGCCGATGAATGTCCCCTACACGATGACTCCGGAAATGGTGGCCGATGCGGCAAAGGCATTTGAACCGAATATCCTATACCCATATCACTATGGACAAACAGATCCAAGTATACTCGTCAATTTATTGAAGGATTCAATGAAAATCGAGATTCGTATCCGCAATATGAGATAAAGGGATACAAGTGAACCTCTACCAGGCAATAACGGTGCTTAAAGCTATGGCTTAGCTGAGCCTTTTGGTTCGAGAGTGCTTCCGCAATCCGGACAGGTATTGCTGATGTGGATTCCTTCCACTTTGTCCGCATCTTCTTCGGAAATGCTTGTCCCGGCATGACCTCTATGACCTGGTCACCGACGCCGCGATTGCGTTGATGTTCTCTCCGGCTGTTCGGCTTAAAAAGAAGCTTCGAAGATGGCGTGGATGAGCCGAAAAAACCCTCCATAGCGGTTCGTTCCTGGTAACGCAGCTTGCTTGGACCCAGAGGAAGCCTTTGCTCGGCGATATGTCGAGATAGAGGGCATCCCTTGGCCACAAGTTTGTATAGGTCTACACTCTCAGATTGCTATGGACTATGGCGTAACTGACGTGCCAACGTACGTTGTTATCGGCCCGGACGGCAAAATTGTGTCCATCCCCCGCGACCGTGACAACATGAAAGCGGCAGTTGCTCACGCGCTCGGAACATAAGTTGACGAGAAGCCCGACGTACAGGTTCAGGGTGAAGCGGAAGAAGGAAATAGTGCGGACAACTGATCCCGACTTAGCCCCAGAGTTAAAAGAAATTCGTAACCGTTCACGGGTATTTTGAACATATTGGGCAAGGCACCCAACATCAAAACACCCATGTTCATTTCGTAACACATTTCGAGTTGCTGCTCAAATTGCAAAATAATCGTTCTCTCAAGTGGCAAACCTCTTTCGACCTATAATATCTGTACAAAATAGCTTGAGGGTAAATGGTGACATCTACTCGCGAACAATTTTATAAACGGCGTATTGCAGAACTCGAAAAGCAAGTTGCCGAACTTACCGCCGCTGCGGCAACTGCTCCTCGTCCCGTCCTTTTCAGAAAATCACGCCGGGTGCAACTGAGGGCATTTATGTTCGCACTCCCTATTTTTGATCGCAAGATATACTGCTGGATTTCCCAAAAGA
>Ga0114919_10000740_pt1 | contig 25714 bp, 22 predicted proteins | sample BlataG_FD_88682 | JGI IMG/M metagenome (GOLD analysis project Ga0114919, IMG submission 88682) | Deep subsurface microbial communities from Black Sea to uncover new lineages of life (NeLLi) - Black_00105 metaG | ecosystem: Environmental > Aquatic > Marine > Oceanic > Sediment | place: Atlantic... | reverse complement strand
GCTGGGGGGTGTAGTTGCGGCGGGAGTTGGCACGCCGACCGATCTCCTCAAAGAGATGATAGAGGCTGTAATGGGGATTCTCGGCGTCATAGGCGGGCAGATTGTCCAGGTCCTTGAGGGTGATAGGCACCGGCACTTTGGGCACATCAAAGGTGGTGTTGAGGATTGCCTTCAGGGTATCGCCGGCGATTATATAGGAGAGTTCTTCTTTCGTGGGCTCATAGTTATATTCTGGAGGAAGGTTGTCAAAGCGGAGGAGTATCTCCCTTTCCTTTTTCGCATCCACTGAGAAGGTGGACTGATACCACTCCACCATCTCGGCCATATCATCGTCATATACGCTGGTTATCTCCACCAGCTCGGGAAAATTCACTCCCTTACCCGCCTCAAAAAACTCCCAGTAAGCCCCCCGAATAAGATTCAGCGTCCTCTGCAGGGAGCCGATGCAGGCGGGAGCCACCTCCCCAAAGGGCAACCAGGGACCACGAGTGCCGTAATATAGGAAGTCGTCGCCCTCACCCTTCTGCCGGGTGTAGATGCCGTCTATGCCATCGGGAAAGGACTGAATCTGCTTTATCCCCCGGCTGGTGTCATAGGGAAAGCCAATGCTACCATCCCCGAGATGGCGACCTATCAGTTTGGGGAAGGTGCCGGACATAGCATGGGTTACCGCTATCTCCATCTCCTGTCTGTCGGGATTGGGTGGAAATGCCAGAAACTCCTCCCCCTCCCGTTCAAAGACCAGCAGCGCGGTGTATTCCCCGGGCGGAAGAGGACGGGGCGAGCCGAATCTTCCCACATTGCCCCAGCCATACCAGACAAATTCTCCCACCGCTTCCTTGGACAGAGCGTGCGGGTAACCCTCCCGATAACCTATCTCCCCCCGACTGCTCACCTCAAAGACCAGCTCGCCCTCTGAATCGTAGACGCGCAGGTGGATATCATCCCTCCCGGCGGGCACCGGATCCAAGGTGTAGCCCACCACCACCTCCTGAGAGACATAGTCGGCATCCTGCACAATCCGTGAGCGGAAATCAGCCTCCTCCAGGACGGCGTAGATTTTTCCGGAATTGTCCAGATACTGCACTCCCAATAGGGAGATAATTCCCCCTCCGTCCACCAGACTAACCTCCACGCTCTCCCCCCGTCCGGGGATATAATAAATATATATATGTTCCCGGGGATAAGCTATATCCGGCTCGGGAATCTCCCCCTGGATGGAGACGATGGGGTTCTTGATGTTGAACTTCCCCCCACAGCTTGTGTATAGAGCGTCGCTCTCTCCGTTCAGGGAGAATCCCACCGTGCCTTTGACCACCAGCTTGTAGAGATGACCGCTTGATAAGGGGGAGGTGACCATCGGCAGTCCGCTTCCCGGAACCGCCAGGTATCGCCCCGGCTCGCTTCCGACGGGGAGCAGAACCGCAAGAAAGATGACCAGCAAGGCGGAAATAAGACAGATCATTGGTGGGAAGAAGGGGCGGCGGACATTGACAGCCTCCCGCAAGGAGGGGGTGGGAAGAGAGGGAGCGGTCGGTGCGGAAAGCTCATTCCTTGCGTAAATCTCAGAGCTGATATTTATATCAGGGGTCTTCACCGGATACTGTCCTTTTGAGCACATTCTCCCCGCTTTTCAGAGTCCGCATCTGACCGTAGTCCTCCTCGGTGATATCGGAGCCGATCAGACAGTTTCTCCCGATGACCATTTGGGGGGGAACCTCGCTGTTTGTGCCGATGACCGAGAGACCAGTGTTCAGCAGGTCGGGAAACTCCCTGTTGGGGATATCGTCCCCCCCCAGCCCTATACGCACTCCCTCACCGAGGACCACCCTCTTGTCCATAATCACCCGATCCAGAATACAGCCCCTCTGCACCAGGCAGTCGTCCATTATAATGGATGAGATTACCACGCTGTTCTGGTGGACGATGGTGCCGGGGAAGAGGACCGAATCTACCACCCGCCCGTTGACGATACAGCCTGCGGACAATATGCTATTGTGAACGGAGGCATATTTCCCCAGTTTCACGGGCGGGGGTCCTGTGCTGGCGGTAAAGATGGGCCAATCCCTATCGTAGAGGTTCAGCTTTGGTTCAGCGCCCAGGAGGTCCATATTCGCCTCCCAGTATGATTGCAGGGTGCCCACATCCCGCCAATATCCCTCGTAACGATAGGCATAGAGTTGAGCCCCCCTGCGCAACAGTATGGGGATAATATCTTTACCGAAGTCGTGGCTGGTTTGTTTTCGGCGGGCGTTTCGCTGTAGTGCATCCAGCAGGACTTTTTTCTTGAATAGATAGACACCCATTGAAGCCAGGTTGCTCTCGGCTTTCCTGGGCTTCTCCTTAAAACCAGTTATCCGCCCCTTCTTGTCGGTAAAAATCATTCCAAAACGGGAGACATCCTCCGGGGCAACCGGCAGAGCGGAGATGGTTAAGTCGGCATCGGTCTTTTTTGCGAAATGGTGTAATAAACGGTAGTCCATTTTGTATATGTGGTCGCCGGACAGGACTAGGATATAATTGAAATGACGGGTGGCGATGTAGCGCCGATTCTGGTAGATGGCGTCTGCGGTTCCCCGATACCAGCCACCGCCCTCGGACATCAGCTGCGGCTGAAGGAGCTCCACGCCTCCGCGCCGGCGGTCCAGGTCCCAAGCTTTGCCGGTAGCGATGTGCTCCATAAGCGAGCGGGGGCGATACTGGGTGAGGACGGCAATATTGTCTATCTGGGAGTTTACGCAGTTGGACAGGCTGAAGTCAATTATGCGGAATTTACCTCCAAATGGAACCGAGGGCTTTGCCCGCTTGTCGGATAGCACCGAAAGGCGCACACCAGCCCCTCCGGCAAGTATCACTGCCAGGACATCATCCACAGTTGAATACCTCATAGGTACCTTCGGGAAAATAGTAACATAAGCCAACCGGTTATAAAAGAGCTTCCCGGAAGATTCCAGCTCTCTTGGTTATATTCGCTTTTAACAAATGGAAAAGGGCTATCAACTATCTTTTTTCTTGATTTCTCGTATTTTGGAATATAAAATATTGATACAAATTTTATTAATGAAACTGTGATTCGTTCACCAACTACTTAGATTTCTTCCACCAATTCCCGGGTTATGTGCATACGGAGCCGCTGCCATCGTATCACAATGATGTTCGCTTTCCTAGTAATCCTCTCTACCCTTTCGGTAGGTTGCGATTTTTTCTACAGAAAACAGAAAGCCATTGACCACTACGACCGCATAGGTGAGATAGTCAACCGGGCAAATCAGAAAGTGATGAAATTGTATGCGCTCCATGATGCCCTGACCCAGAATAGTATCTCCCTGCAGGACGCCCGCTATGAGATAGCAAGCCTCCAGCAGGAATTCAGCGCCGACAAACAGGCATATCTTAACGAATCTCCCCCCAAAGACCTTAGAGACGAATACGCCCTCCTCGGTCAGTGGTTTGATGCGGTAGAAATATCCTTTACCAACTTCATCTATTTCATTGATACCGCAGGAACAAAATATGAGGATACATACTACAACCACCTGATAGATGCCCTCAATCAACAGGAAGAACTCAACGTCCAATCATACAAAGCCTATCAAAACAAGCTGAGCGAGTTGGGCTTCTATGTTGATGATTAGTCCCCTTAAAAGGACCATTTCCAATCACTAGAGATTAACAGTCCTCTACAACTTCATAAATTTAGAAAGGAGAAAATTTGAAGAAGGCACTACTACTATGCACGGTGACCGTCTCCATTCTGGCACTGATCGGTTGTTGGAAGAGCGCCTCCGACCAGGCTTCAGAACACTACGAGGCTCTGCGCCCCGTCATTGAAGGAGCCACTGAAGTTCTGGACGAGATGTATGCCATTGATGAGCAGTTGGGCACCGGCACAATCACCTCCCATTCCGCCCACAACCGGGTCAACCAGCTGAAAGCAGAATTCCTATCCATGAAGGGACAGCTCCCTTCAATCAAAGTGCCCAAGGACTTTGAGGATGAATTCCAGCTGATGAACAATTGGATGGACCAGGGCGAAAAGACCTTTGACTTAATGCTTGTGTCCATTGAGAAGGAAGCCGCCAGCGTTGCGGAGTTTGACAGAGCCCTGAACGATTTCTATTCCGCCTGGGACAAAGAGACCATAATGTATGATTTGATGGATGAAGCCTACACCAGACAGATGACTGAGAAGGGCGTGGAACTCTACTAATCTCAAAAAAGACCGAAAGCCCCCCTTTTTTGGGGGGCTTCCCATTAAAACCGAATAATATAAAAACATTGATTTCATCACTTAATCATATTATTGTGCTAAAGCAGGTCAAGAAAATTCCACTTTTAAAGGATGGGATATGAACAAGCTGACAGCCTTCATCTCCGCCCTGGTCTTAACCATTATGGTAATAGTCGCAAGCCCACTCAAGGCGTCGGGCGAGAATGGTGGCAAGAGTCCAGCAGACCAAGCCAGGGAGCATTATGAGGTTCTAACCCCCATCGTTGAAGGAGCCACCGCCGCTCTTGACGGCATGTATGCCCTTGACGAGTCGTTGGCTGATGGCACCGTCACTTTGGAATCAGCCAGATCCAAAACCATAGAGCTTAAGGAGGTGTTTCTGTCCCGGAGGGCGGAGCTTGATCACTTAGATGTGCCAGAGAATTTCGTGGAAGTGTTCAAGATGTTGCTCAACTGGATGAATCAAGCCGAAAAGACCTTTGACCTTATGCTGTTAACCATTGAGAAAGAGACCGCAGATGCTGAGGAGTTTGATAAAGCCCTGGACGATTTCTACTCCGCCTGGGATCTGGAAATTCAGATGTATGAAGAGATGACCGAAGCCTATGTACAGCAGATGGCTGAGTTTAATTTTGAACTCTACTAGTAACCCCGGTAAAATTTAACAATGGTCCTCTCCATAGGAACCTTCGTAAGAATATCTTGAAAAACGCAAAAAAATATTGATTGGGCGCCAAGATTATAGTATCTTATAAACGACCTTTCAAATTATCCTCATCAAAGAAAGGATGCACTATGAAGAAATTTATAATTATCTTTTCCATCCTGCTACTGCTGGTCCCTCTATCGGGCTGTGAGAGGGTCAAGCAGATTTTCGGCAAAGGAGAAATTGAACTTGACCCCGCCACTCAGGCAGAAGAACATTACAATCAGCTCAAACCACTGGTAGAGAGCGCCGGTCAGTGCTTGGACTATCTCTATGAGCTTGACGAACAGCTGGGTGATGGTACAGTCGCTCTGGACTACGCCCTTCAGCGCACCAATGAGCTGAAACAGAACTACGCCATGCAGAGGGATGCCCTCAAAACGGTCAAGGTGCCCGCCGATTTCCAGACCGAATGGAAGATGGCTCAGCAGTGGTTTGACGAAGGATACAGACTATTTGACCTGATGGCAGACACAATCTATAAGGAAAAAGCCGGCGGGGGACCCCCCTTCGAGAAATCTATGGATGTCTTCTACGCCGCTCAGGACAGAGAGTTTCAATTCTACGAAAATATGACCGCCGCCTATGACGCCAAGATGGAATCGTATGGCTTCACAATGGAAGATACATTAGGGAGCGGTGACTTACCCAAAGCCTTACCCAAAGGTGGAAAGTAGTAGGAGAGGAAAGCGCCCATCAAAGCAACCACGAGCCCCCTTCCTCGGGGGCTTTCTGCGAAGTTCTTCATCACAATATCGCTAAAAGGATTGATTGGACGACTGAATTGTAGTAATCTATCTGAAGCCACTTTTCAGTTGAAAAATAAGGACCGAACGAGCCAATGATGGTCAAAGGTAATAAGGGTAAATTTGTCACCTGCCTGATGCTCCTGGCAGTGGCTTCGGCTTCATCGGTGAAAGCCCAGGAAGATGATGCGGTGGAGCTGATGGAGCGGATAACCGCCATCGCCACCCACTACGACCAGGTAACCCCCTTAGTGATGGGCGCTGTGGAGTTGATGGCAGAGTTATATACATATGAGAAACTGCTCCACTCCGACCCTGCCATCGCCGGTCAATCGGCTAAAGAGATTATAGACGATTTGCAGACCCTGACCTCAGAGATTCATACTATAAGCCCGCCCCCGGAGGCTGAGGATACCTTCAACAAACTGCTCCTCTGGTTTGAGAACCTGGAGGAGGTTATTGACCTCTTTCTGGTAACCGCCTCGCCGGACTATTCAACACCTGTGGAGAATCGCCTCTCCGCCTACCGGGAGTCAAAAGCCTGCGAGGCGAAGCTCTTCACCGAGGCTAAAGATGCGTATATCCAGCTCCTCGGCGATTATGGCATACCACTTGAGAGATAAGCTCATCCATTAAGATGTGGCAAAAAAGAAAAGGCTGGGGAGACCACCCCAGCCTTTTAATCAGTCTATGGTTTTTCCCCTACACCTTATCCTCCCGCACATCCCTCCAGCCCATCCGTTCCCTGAGGACCTGGAAAATCTCCCAGCCCTTTACGCGCACCAAGGAGAAATCCACCTCGGCTCGCCTGACGGTCAGTTCCCCCTCCCAGGAAAAGGGCAGGCTGGTCTTTCCGTCCACAAGAACCCCCACATCCCCGCCGGTCATTATCTTGGCTTTTACGGTCAGTTTCTCATCCGCAGGAAGGATAAAGGAGCGCACGAAGCTCGCCTGGGGGCAGATGGGGGTGCAGAGAATTGCGGATACCGCCGGGTCCAGAATGGGACCCCCGGCGGAGAGCGAGTAGGCGGTGGAACCGGTGGGGGTGGCGATGATAAGTCCGTCTCCGGCAAAGGAGATGGGGCTCTTTCCCCGCCGGCTGATGAGTATGTGAGCCGGTTGGGGGGTTCCCCCCCGGTGGATGACCACCTCGTTTAAGACCAACTCGGTCCTGCCCCCAAGCTCCATCTCCAGCATCATCCGTGGTTCAACGGTAAATTTTTCCGCTAAAATCTCCTCCATCGCTGGATAAAGTCCCTCAATATCCACCTCGGTCAGGAAACCCATTCCGCCCACATTCACCGGAAAGACGGCCTTTCCCGCAGGAGCCACCGCCCTGGCGACGGATAGCACGGTTCCATCCCCGCCGAAAGCCACCACCAAATCTGTCTGCCGGGCAACCTCCAACAGCTCTGCGGTATCCTGCGGGGAGAGGTCCCGGTCAGCTTCGCCACCACCGAGGGCGGGAATATGACAATCCACTCCCCTCTCCGAAAGCCAGTCACAAAGCTCCTGAACCGCCTCTCTGGCCCGGGGCTTGGTCTGGTTGGCAACTATTCCTATGCGCATAGACGAACCTCTAAGTTAATCTCTCTATACTAGAGTTATAATATATTTCCCCGCCTCAAAAGTCAATGTGATTTTTTTCTCATACTCTCCCCCAAGACCTGCTCCGAAAAAGCCTCATTTACAACCTCCTCCACCGTTGAGGAAATCTCCTCTGCGTTCATCCCCTCTCCCCCCACCTGCAAGAGGGCGAAGAACTCCCGATTCCCCTTGGGACCGGGCAGGGGACAGGTGACCACAGCCTGAGGCGCCAGCCCCCGCTCGCAGGCAAATCTCAGCACCGAAAGGAGCGCTTCGGCAACGAACTGCCCTTTGCGCACCACCCCGCCGTGGCTGACCTTCTTCCGCCCCACCTCAAACTGAGGCTTGATGAGCGCTAACACATGACCGCCCGGGGGGAGTATATCTACAAGCGGGGGCAGAATGAGGCGCAGAGAGATGAAGGAGACATCCACGGTGGCGAGCGAGGGTTTTTGTGGGAAATGCTCCGTAGTGAGGTAGCGGGCGTTTACCCTTTCCATCACCACCACCCTCTCATCTTCCCTCAGTTTCTCATGGAGTAGAGCTCTGCCCACATCAACCGCATAGACCAGAGCCGCACCACGAGAGAGGAGCAGGTCGGTGAATCCCCCGGTTGAGGCTCCGATGTCCACACAGATGCGCCCCTCTATGGTAAGCGGGGGAAGTTTCTCCAGAGACCAGGCGAGTTTATCCCCCCCTCGGGATACATACAGAGAGGGGGGAGCTTTTATTTCTATATCGACATCAACGGGAAAGGCGCTCCCCGCCTTATCCGCACGCTTACCCTCCACCAGCACCTTCCCAGCCATAATCAGCGCCTGAGCCTTTGACCTGGTGGGGGCTAACCCCCGCTCAAGGAGCAGTCTATCCAATCTCATCTTTTCGCTTGCTGACAAACTCATTCTCCCGATAAAAGGCTCTCTCCTAGCCCATTATCTCCTTAATCCTGTCGGAGATGCCCACCGCATCAAGACCCACCATTTTCAACAGCTCATCCACCTTTCCGTGAGGGATGAACTCATCAGGGATGCCGATGATGTGCACCCTGCATCTGCCCAGCAACCCCCTCTCCGCAAGAAGCTCCAGCACCGCCGAGCCGAAACCGGCGGCGGATGTTCCTTCCTCCACGGTTACCAGATGCTCATGCTTTCCGGCCAGGTCGGCAATCAGCTCCTCGTCCAGGGGCTTCACCCAGCGGGCGTTTACCACTGTGGGCTCTATCCCCTCGGAAGCCAACATCTCTACCGCTTCCAGCACAGCACCGACCATCCTGCCCAGGGCGAGTATGGCAACCCCCCTTCCCTCCCTCAGCACCTCACCTTTTCCTATTGGTGTCGGCTCAGCCTTCCAGTCCACCTCCACACCCTCGCCCAAGCCGCGGGGATAGCGGACGGCGAAGGGGGTCTTGAAATCGGCGCCGGCGTTGAGCATCGCCACCAGCTCGGCTTCATCCTTCGGCGCCCCCAAAACCAGGTTTGGGATGTGGCGCAGATAGGCAAGGTCAAAAAGACCGTGGTGAGTTGGTCCGTCCTCGCCGACCAGACCACCCCGGTCAACCGCCAGGAGCAGGGGCAGGTTCTGCAAGCAGATATCGTGGATGAGCATATCGTAGGAACGTTGTAAGAAAGTGGAATAGACGGCAAATACGGGGTGGTAACCGGCGGCGGACAGACCGGCGGAAAAGGTGGTGGCATGCCCCTCGGAGATGCCCACATCGTAGAAGCGGTCGGGGAATCTCTCCCCGAACTGATGTGTGCCGGTCCCGTCGGGCATGGCTGCGGTTATGACCACCAGTTTGGGGTCCAACTCCCCCCGCTCCTCCACCCAACGACCAAAAACACTGGTATAGGTCATCCCCTCTATCTTGGGGCACTCGCCGGTATTTTGATTGAACTTGCCCAAGCCGTGGAACCTGGTGGCGTCCTGCTCAGCCGGGGTAAATCCCTTCCCCTTCTTGGTAACCACATGGAGCAGAACCGGACCCTTTAGACCCTTAATGCCCTCCAAAGTGTCCATTAGCAAAGGAATATCGTGACCGTCAATGGGTCCCAGATAGCGGTAACCCAGCTCCTCAAAGAGCCCCCCCCGCACCAGCAGGTGCTTCAACCCCTCCTCAAAGCGCCGAGCCAGGTTGAAGAGGGTTCCCCCGTAGGCAGGGATATTCTTGACCAGCTCCTGCATCTGGGAGCGGAAACGGTCGTAGCCGGGGGTGGTGATCAAACGACCAAGGTAGCGAGCCATTGCTCCGACATTGGGGGAGATAGCCATCTCGTTGTCGTTCAAGACGACCAGTATATCCTTTCCCAGCTCCCCGCCTCTATCCAGACCCTCCAGCGCCAATCCGCCGGTAAGCGAGCCGTCGCCGATGACCGCCACCACATGATAGTCCTCACCAGCCAAATCCCTGGCGCAGACACAGCCCAGAGCCGAGGAGATGGAGGTGGAGGCATGTCCTACGCCGAAGGCATCGTGGACGCTCTCCTCCATACGAGGAAAACCGGATATTCCGCCCAGTTGGCGCAGTGTTGAAAAGCTCTGGCGGCGCCCGGTCAGTATCTTATGGGTATAAGCTTGATGACCGACATCCCAGATGAGCTTGTCGGTGGGAGAATCAAAGACCCGGTGCAGGGCAATGGTAAGCTCCACAGCACCAAGGCTTGGGGCTAGATGACCGCCGGTCTTTGCCACCGTGGTGATGATGAAAGAGCGAAGCTCGGCGGCAAGGCGGGGCAGGTCCTCCGTTTTCAGCGCCTTCAGGTCAGAAGGACCTTCAATCCGGCTCAACAGGGGGTATTCGCTTCTCATCGGTTACCTTCCTTAAACAATTGGGATTTCAGCAAAGATTTTTCACCACACGATTTAAATAGACCAACCCCCCAAAATTATAGATGTAAATGGGGGGAGATTGGCGAACAAGCAGACATTCAAAAGACTATTCTTCTTCCGCCTCACCGCCTTCGGTCTCAATCGGGGTCTCATCCATGCTTAACTCGCCGTGGTAGGGGGTAATGGTATAGACGATGCCCGGCGTCTTTGCTCCACCGAATCCGCTTCCCTTCGCCGCCCGCTCCACATGTTCCCGGTCCATTCCCTGCCAGGTCTCCTCGCTTACCCTCTCGGTCTTGCGGATTAACAGCTCCTGGGTGGTGCTGTAGGTCAACTTGGTCCTGTGCGGACCGGTCCAGATTAAGGTATAAATGGCCCTATGTGGGGTTTCCTCCATTACCCGCAAAAGTTCACTCGCCTGTTGAACTGAGTCAAATAGATGTCCCTTCTCGCCGAGATGGACCACATGCTCCTCGTTGATGATATAGTTCTTGCCCTTATCCTCCGCCAGCCCGGCGATGTCAAAGATTATAGATTCTCGGAAGCCGGGCTTGGTGATGCGCAGGCGGGCAAGGAGGTGGGAGATGTCCACATCCATCTTTTTGGCAAACTTTATGTCATCAAAGACATCTATCTGCACCATATCGTATTCAGCGTATTTGTCCTTCTCAAAGTAGTCCAGCAGTCGCTGTAGTTCCTCGGCTTTTGTCCCGGCGGGAACGGAGATTGCCATCCTGATATATCTTATGTCTTTCTTGGCGTCATCGGAACCGTAGGGATTCTCGGTCTTTATCTGCCCGATGGCATACTCCACCGGCGGAGAGGTGCTGGTGGTGGTTACGCTCCCCTGGTCCTCCCTCCGTCCGCAGGACGAAAGCCCAAGTAGTGCGGAAATTATTAAAATCACACTCAGACGCACCAACATCTCCAAATCCTCATCGCCAAGCCAAACTCAGTTCTTTTTAGCTTGCTCCATAGCGACCAACTTCCTGAGTAGGTCCCTATCCCCCTCGGAAACATCCAAGAAGTGGATAGCTATAGCGTATGGCATAGACGGGTCCTGTCCGTCTTCTGCACACCGGACCACTATCCCCTCGCAGATAATCTCCTGTGTCTTCCCCTTGGAGGGTTTGGGGAAAGATACCAGCAAGCGCAACTGCACAATGGTAAATACTTCAAAGGGGACCTCACTGTCGCAATATAGTCCACTCTCGCTGATATTGCGGGTGATTATGGTGTTTTCGGGGACCTTCTTCAACGGCTCGTGCAGTCCCCCACCCAGGCGGGCATCTACTCTGGGAAATCTCCTTCTCTCCTTCCGGTTATCACCCACCTATCTTCACCTCCTTGCTAATATCATAATCTGTAATCCGTCCCTCCTCCACCTCTTTACGTTTGGTATAATCACTCAGTCTGACATTCCCCACCCACAGGAATATCAACCCCACAAAAATTATAGGTATAATCTGCATCAAATGCAAGATTAAAGCGAAGGAGAGCGCTTCCCCCATGGTGATAGCCGGGTTGGCGATATTGAGTGAGAAATAGGTGGAAAGCTCAAAGGTTCCGATGTAGCCCGGCGAGGAAGGGATGGCGATGCCCAGACAGACCAGAGCCACCAGAAGAAATGAGGTGTATGCGGGAAAGCCAACGGAGAAATTGAAGCCCTGCATCACCAGCCAGGTGGACGTCACCGAACACCCCCAGACCAACAGGGAGTAATAGACAGCCATTCCCAGATGCCTTCTGTTGCTGAAGACATTGAGCCCGTCGGCGAAGGATACCAAGATGCGTCCCACCCGGACCGCCAGGCGCATGTTGAAACGAGCCACCGCCCGCTTAATCCATCCGATAGTGCGGTCACTGAAGCGATAGAACATATAGATGAGAGCGGTGAGAACAATATAGCCGACAAAAAGCATAGCTATGACAATCACATTGCCGGATTTTTCCACCCCGATGGCTAACACGGTACCCAGCCAGATGACCATCAGTGTAAAGCCGTCAAGCAGGCGATTGATAACCGCGCTGGCAATCACCGAAGATTTTTTAATGCGCTCATCCCGAGCCAGCACCAGAGGTCCGATTATCTCCCCCACCCTCGCCGGCAGGATGCTGTTAGCCATAAAGCCGATCATGGTGGCTTTAAACAAAGGCATGAAGCGAATCCTCTTTATCCGCCTGAGCAGGTAACCCCAGCGCTTTGCCCTGGCCAGAAATCCAGCCATAAAAATCACCACCGCCGGTAATATCCACCAATAATTTGCGGTGGTGAAAGCCTCACCCGCATTCACCCAGTCCACAGTTACCACCAGCACCAGTATGGAACCGATGCTGACCAGTATGCCCAGGTAAAATTTCTTGGACCTGAGAAGGGGCAAACGAACCTCTCCGGGATTGCTCCGATTAATAAAGAATCATAACACAGAGCTACTCAAGATAAAAGTTTTCCCTTTCCAGGCGGCTAGTAGAGTATCCAAATGACCGCCAATATCCATAAAACTATATCCAGCATCAGGGGTTTGTCCTTGAGCAGGATACGGCTGGGGGCTCCCCCTTCTTGGCGCACGTAGAGAAGATAGAGATAGCGAAAGATGCCGAAGACGACGAAGGGGATGGTATAGACCAGATTAGCGGTTGCCATCTTCTCTATAGTCCGCTCGGAGATGGTGTAGAGGGTATATGACATCACTGTGGATGCGGTAACCACCGCTATCATACCATCTATAAATTGGGTGGAGTATTCCTTCAGGGCTTTGCGGTGTCTGTCCGCCTTTTCCTCCAGAAGCACAAGCTCGTGGCGCCTTTTGGAGATTGCCAAGAACAGGGACAGGAAGAAGGTGCATATCAAAAGCCAGGTGGAAAGCTCTACCGTAGGCACCAGCGCCTCCACCCCGGCTATCGCCCGGAGCACAAAACTTATGGAGATGGTGATAACATCCAGGATGATGACCTTCTTGAGGACCAGCGAATAGAAGACATTTAGGACAAAATATATAACCGCTACCAACCCAAAGGCGGGGGGCAGAATCAGGAAGGAGGCGATCAGGCTGACCAGGGTGAGGATAATAAAGACCACGAAAGCCACGGCTAGTGATATCCTCCCCGAGGGAATGGGACGATGTCTTTTTCGGGGATGCACCTTATCTGAATCCCTGTCAATAATGTCGTTGAAGGTATAGACCGCACCCGAGAGCAGGCAGAAGACGATGAAACCAAGCACGGCGCTTACCAGATAAGCCCAGTTGAAGATGTTTTTGGAGAAGATGAGTGCGGCGAAGACAACCGCATTCTTGGTCCACTGGGTGGGACGCACCAGCTCCACAATCCCCTTAACCATAGCCGCTCCGCTTATCAACTCTGAGCCTCCTCCATCTCCTTGCGCAGTATGTTAATTAACTCTATACTGGTCTCTTTCCCGATAAAAACATCGTAACCGCCCTCATCTCCACCGATGAAGACCGGGGCATCGGTCAGCCCCATCATCATCTTGGCGACCATAATGGCGTGACGATGGGGCACCGCCTCAACCGCCCTAAGGGAGTAAAGTTTTCCGGTGGAGGTGGAAAGCTCCACCACCGGATAGTAGTATTCTATCAGCACCTGATAGATGGGTGGGGGAAGGTAGCGGTCAAAGAATTCCTCTCTAAAAAGCTCAAATCGCTTTCCTCCTTCATCAGCCAGCCCACCGTAGGCGAAGACCACCACCCCCGGGGATTCCAGCTGAATACAGCGCTCCATTCTCTCCACCAACGACTGTGTCGTATCCCACCGCCCCCCACTCCGCTCCAGTATCCCCAATCCGACCACCACTCTGTTCTTGGGCGCTGCGGACAGGTCAACCTGGGCATATCCGCCCATCACATCTGCGGATTCAGCATAGCACATGGGGATGACAAAATCCACCAACTCCTCCTCTATCCACAAGGGCCAATCCTGGAATATCTCCTCCCGAGATGTGCTCAGAGAGCCCAAGACCGCCACGGAGAGGGGAAGACCGGGGCTTACCCAATCTATACCAAGGCGAAGACGCTCTATCAGGTCGGTTATACAGTCCTGCCGCCACCTGATGAAACCGTCGGGATTCTCCTCGGGATCTGTGCCGTAAATTTCCCTGAAGCGAGCCACGGATATAGGATTGTAGCCGAAACCATGCTCATAGCGGATGTAGTCCAGATGAAAACCGTCCAGGTCATAATTACTGATAATGTCCAAAAAGACCCCTGCCAGATACTCATTTACCCCCGGCACCCCACCATCAAGCCAGTATTGGGAACTCCCGTCCCGGTAGGTGCCGTCTTTTTTACAGCTCAGCCAATCGGCGGGGTAATGATAATCGTCAAGCGTATCCCCCTTGCGGGTAGCGATATAGACCGTCACCCAGGCGTGCAGGTCCATCCCCAGACGATGAGCCTCACGGATAGCCAAATCCAGTGGGTCGTAGTCGTCTCCTCCGCCGGCGATGAAGGAGGAGCGTTTCTCCGGGTTGGTAAAGAGCTCATTGCTCTTGTTGGGGATGTAGAGGGCGTCGGAGCGATAGCGCACTTCAAGAAAGATGGTATTGAAGTTAGCCGCCCGAATCTGGTGGATGACCTCCACCAAACGCTTTGGGGTGGGAAACTCCCAGGCGGGAAGCCAGACCCCGCGCATCTCCCCGATTATCTCCGAGCAAGGTGCCAAGGTGGGCCAGGCAAAAAACAGCAATAAGAATACAACTCCTCTAAGGCTCTTCACCCCATCCCCCCTCAGGTTCTCCTCTGGGGGTCAAATTCACCGTTCACCATCAAGTGCCACACCTCATCCACCTGTTTGGCAACATCCTGAGTGATGATATCCTTATTGCTTTCGTCGCGCACAATGTTTACCCAGAAGCCGGCAAGCCCACATTCGTGAGGTCCACCGGGGAAGTTACCCTCAAGATAACCGCATAATGCTTCATAGGTTGCCCTGTCCAGCGCCCTGACCACGCTGGTCAGTACATAACCCACCTCCACCCAGTTCTGGTTGGAGTCGGCTCCCACAGCCACCAACCCGGTCTCCGCCGCCGCCGCCAAAACCCCCTGACTTGCCCCCCCGCATGGAGCAAATATCACCTGACAGCCCCCTGCAAACATCTCCAAGCCCAGCTCCTTTCCCGCCTCCTCGTCTGCGCAGGCGCAGAAGCCGCCGGGAAGGACCTCCGCCCTTAAGATTAACTCATCGTTGGAATATTGTAAGCCGTCTATGAAACCCCGCATTATATCCCGGCTGAAGTCGGTGTGGTCTGCGCCGATGAAGCCCACCTCACCTTTCGCCAGCACATTGCCCACCACCACCCCACCCAGCACACCGGCGGCATAATTATCAAAGTTATAACTGGCTACATTGGGCAAATTCAGAAGGGAGTCAAAGACCACAAAATTGACTTTCGGATGGTTGATTGCCGATTCGCCGACCTTCTGGTGGAGACCTCTGGGAGCTACTACTATCAGTTTTGCCCCCCTCTCAAGGCTAACAGTTATTGCTTCCTCGGCTTCCTTCCGGGTGGTCGGCTCCAACACATCTATGGTCAGGGCATACTCGTCTATCACCCTCTGGCACCCCACCCAGATGGCGGAGTTGTAGCTCTTGTCGTCCTTGCTTCCTGGCGCAAGGATTAACACTATCTCACTTTCACCCACCCCCTCCTTTAAGGGCTTTCCGCAGGAGACAAGGGCAGAGACTGCCATAGAAAACACCAGAAGCGTCAGTGCAAAGAGACCTATCCTTCCTTTACACATCTTATTGTAAATAAGTTCCAAAGCCATATATCCTGTCCTTCCAGTAAGGAGCGTCAAACTTGGTGATGGTTACCCCGGCATCGGACGATTCCGCATGTATGAAGCTGTCTCCGCCGATGTAGATGCCCACATGGCTGGGACCGCTTGAGGTGGTGGAGAAGAAGACCAGGTCCCCCGGTCTCAACAGGTCCCGGCTGACGTGGTGAGAGCCATCATACTGGTCATGACAGCCCCGCAAAATGGATATTCCCACCTCACTGTAAACCTTCTGCACCAGCCCGGAGCAGTCCATCCCCTCCCGGCTCTGTCCACCATAAACATAGGGCACGCCCAAATAACTTTTTGCCGATTCCACAATCCTCGCCCGAATTGTGCCCGCAACCGCCCGGTCATCCTTGACGGTTACATAAGAGGCGAGAATCCATCCTTCGGCGTCGTCGCTGGTGCGCACCGCAAGCCAGTCACCGGACGAGCCCAGAACCTGAATCTTTGTCCCCCGCTCAAGATAGGCGAGCGGAGCAGAATCCGCCGAGGGGTCGCCCATCAGGGGGAACTGACTCTGGGAATAATCCCCTCGGTCAGCGAGGCTGTCCAGGGCTTCAATCTGCACCCTTATCTGTGAGGGGCTCCCGTCATATTTCTTGCGGTAAATGCGATAGCGCACCTGACCTGAGCAGACCACAGCCAGCCGAGCCACCAGAGGGTTATACTTATACTGCCACAGGTTCAGCTCGGCGACCAGACCGCCCGACGCTAACTCCGTCACCTCGTCGGAAATAGTGGTGCCCAACATGTCAATATATATCGTAGGCGGTGATTCCTCGGTGCTAACCTTTATCCTCGGGGGATAAAGCTCGCTGGTGGAGATCACCAGCCAATCCCCCTCCAGGTTCACCCCGGTTATCTCTCCCCCTTCATCGCCTGCGGAGATGCCGACCCAAAGGTATATAAAAAATAAAAAAAAGGCTGTAAAAGAGATTCGCAACTTAAAGCTTTCCCCTCAGATATTTTTGCCATATTACGATTTTTCATGTGGCAGGTCAAGGCTATATGATTTGGAGGTTCTACGCCAGACGGAGCCTATCATTGCGGATTATGTGATGACCTTGACACCCACTCAAGCATATGATACTCTTTCTATAAACAGTTGAGCAAGAGGAGGAAAATCCGAATATGAGGCAAAGGTTAATTCCCTTTAAGGAAAAAGGACGTGTTCTCTTAATATCCGGCATAGCTATCATCATCCTGCTTACGATACTTGCCAACCGAACCTCATTCTGTGCCCAGATGCAAGGGGAACTCCTCTCCCACCTGCCGGACGGCGGATTTCTATACATTGACATAGTCTCCCTTCCTAAGATGATTATTACCACCCTGGAACAGCCCCACATGAAAATACTGCAGGAAGCGAGTGGCGATGAGAACATCACCGAGTTGATAGACGCCGCCCTGGACGAAGTCCTCCCCGGACTTTCTCTGGATAAGCTGTTGCTCCTCTTCCCCGGTGAGTTCTCCTGTGGGGCTTACTACGAAGAAGAGGATTTCCAATTTATAGTTGCGGTAGATATTGTAAGTGGTGATGAATTTAGCCCCCTCCTCAAGCAGTTTCTCGCACTTGGAGAAGAAAAGGGAGGCATCAAAGTAAAAGAGAAGACCAAAGGTGATTTCCTCTTCTATGAGCTGAAGGGGGATTCAAATGTCGTATATCTCGCCTTTGACGACTCGGTTTTGCTGGTAAGCACAACCAAGGAGATGGTTGAAGGAACGATGAAGAACTTCGCTGAAGCCAGGACCCCCCTAGACGACAATTCCGCCTTGATTAGCGCAAGAGAAAATCTCTCCGATGGGGCTGGCTATTGTCTTCTCTGCGACGGGCAAAAGCTGGGTGAACTGATATTGGGAAAATTCCCTTCCGAGGAGGAAGGAAGCGAGGTGGAAGAAGCCCTCCTCTCCGGCGTGACGGAATGGCTGAACACCTTCCTGCAAGACCTGAGATGTATCTCCCTGAGCTTCCGCTTTCCTCCTCAGGAAGCCTCCGCAGTTGACGACCTCACCCCCAGCGAGAAGGTTTTCCTCCAGCTCCAGCCCGGCTCGGAAACCGTCGCCCAGTTCGGAATGTGGCAGGGGAAAGACCGTCCCAAATGGGCGCCGCAAGTTGTCCCCGGCGAGACGGTTATGTTATCGTGCACCACCGGCGAGGAGACTATCACCCCAAAATCCAAAAATTACCTCTCCTATCTCCTCTCCTTCCTCCCCTTCCCCCAAAGCGAAGCGGAGCTGATGAACGAGGTCATTGAACTACTCCCCACCCCGCCGGAGCTCGCCTTTCTTTCGGATGAGGACCTGACCGCCGGTCTGGGGCAGGAGACAGCCACCGCCTATATGCCCGGTCCTGAGCCATTAAGCTATCTGTTCTCGTTGACCGACAAAGCAGAAGCCAACAGGTTCTCCCTGCTCCTCTACTCGCTAAAGGAGCCGGGGGATTTTGAAGGGAATTACCTTGCCCATCTGAACCAGTCGGAACTGGTGGAGGTGGAGACCGTCCCCTACCTGGGGAAGAATATCCACCACCTGACCCCCACCGAGTCGGCTTATAGGATAAACGAGGAGACGGTTACCGACTGGATTAACAAAATAATGGGGGAGATGGGCATGGGCCTCCTTGAGGGGGACGAATGGGACGGGTCGGAGGAGGACTTCGGCTGGGATATGTATGCACAAATAAGTGAGCTGTTCCCCATCATGGAATCCTATGTCTTCTTCCTCTCGGACTTTATGGTTATAGCCTACGACCCCAATGTCGCCCAAAAGACCATCGCCCGCTACATGGAAGGCGATGTCCTGGCTCAGAACCCCCAGTTTCAGAGATACTTAGCTCATGTTGATGACGATAACTATTCCCTCTTCTATGTCTCCACCTTCTTCCCCACAGAACCCTACGACCTTCCCGACGACGAAGACCTGGAACAGAAAACCACAATGAAAGAGAAAAAGACCAAGCCGATAGATGACGACGGTAGCGAGACACCCTTCACCGAAGGTTATCAGTTTTCCTATCAACACCAGCCGACTGAGCTCACCGAAATATGGCAGATGTATTCCGGTGAAGGCTTCATCATCAGCACCACTCTGGGAGCAAACTCTCTAAAGATAGAGGGTTACCCCAAAGCCTTTGAGAAGCTCTTTATGTCTATCCTCCTCTCAGCCTTCTTCGCCGTCTCTGAGTTTGACGCTTTTGAGTCTGCAATTGAAGAGAGCGAGGAATATGTCAATGAAGATGAACTCCCTCCAACAAATCCCCTCCACGAACAATAGATGAGAGGAACCGCTAAAAAGATGAAGAGCGCTATAATAATAATCTTCGTCCTCCTGCTGGTTCCCGCAACCATCTGGGGACAGGAGATGGTGATAGATACTTTTTACGCTTATCCTAATCCCTTCTCCTGCGAAGACATCCTGAATATAGTATTGAAATTCACCGGTCAGCCCCACACAGCTTCGGCAACCCTGCAGGTATTTGACCAGGTTGGTGACCTGGTAAACACAATAGCCGAGGACCGGCAGGTTACTTCTAATATTAGAGTGAAAATAACCTGGAATGGGTTGGACGAGAACGGTGAACGACCCAATCCGGGGGGATACTTCATCCGACTGCAAATAGAAGCTGACACCGGCGAGAGGATAAGTGAGATATACAAGGTGGTATATTTAGAGGTCAGCAAATGAAGCCCCAATCCACAATAACCCTCCTCCTCCTGTGTATCAGCTTGGCGCTCCCCTCACAGTCATCCGCTTATGTGGGCGGGCAAAGCGACCTATTCTACGGCGCAAGCGGGGGGCGCCCCACCGCCCTGGGCGGTGCCTACATCGCCCTCTCCGACGACAGCGTGGGCTTCAATTATAATCCTGCGGGGATAGCCTTCATCACCCAACATCATATGGACTTTACCTACTCACTGCGCTTCACGGAGGGAAGTGACTTCCAGGAACTCTCCTATGCCGGACCGATACCACCCATAATCAACCTGGGCGCATCTCTGGAGAGGCTTTCCTTCGGGGAGGTGGAGTGGCGCAATCCCGGTGGTGAGTTAGTGGGAAGTTACACCAGCTCAAATATCCGTTTCTCCTTCGGCGGAGCAAGGTCCTTTTTTGGCATCTTCTCCCTGGGTGGAAAGGTCTCCTACGAGAGATTTAGTGCTGCAGACCAGGAAGATTCACACCCCGACATCAGTATAGGCTTCCAGTTGCGCCCCGGGGCAGACCTGGAGGAGGGCAGACGGGGAAACTTCTGCCTGGCTGGCGTCCTTTACGGCACCAATCCCCTGCAGGGGAGCTTCGGCGCCTCCTTCACCCACGATGTAGTAACCCTCAGCGGTCAGGTGGACGCCATCACCGAAGGAATTTATCACCTCCGCTTCGGCGGGGAGCTCTCACTCATAGATTCCTTTGCCATCCGTGCCGGGTTGGACGACTCAAGTCCCACCTTCGGTATCGGCGTGAAGGCAGGCGGTATCTCCATTGATTACTCCTACGCTTACAAGGAGTTGGGGACCATTCATACCGCAACGCTGGGCTTCGTCTTCGGTCCTGACCTAACCAGTATCGCCCTCAAGAAGAAAAGGATTAAACTGTGGTTGCAGGAGGGGAAATACCATCTACAAGTGAAAAATTATACTCTGGCAATAGAGCGCTTTGAGAACGTCCTCTCCTGGGACGAGGAGAACTACGAAGCCAGGGAACTGTTGCAGAAAGCCCGCTTGGAGATGCTCCTTGAGGAGAGAGGGGGACTTCTGGAAGTCGGGGAGTATGAGCGGGCTCTGGAACTCCTCCATCAGGCGAAAGACCTTGACCCGCAGAACAAGCGCATAGACGGTCACATTGAGGCAACGCTGGAGGCTATCCGCAAACGGGAGTGGACATACATTGAGCAAGAACGGATCTGGGAGCTTTACGCACAAGCCAGTGAACAGGTCAGAAGGCTCAACCTGTATAAAGCGGTTGGAATTTTAGAGGAGATACTTGAGCTTGACCCCGACAACTCATTCATCAAAGACCGCTTAAAGGAAGTGCGGCTGAAGATTACGCCAGTCGCTGTAGTGCCCACGGTGGAGATTACCGCAGACATAATCTCCACCTATGAAGCGGGAGTGGCGGCGATAGACGCCGGTCGGCTGAACGAAGGTATAAGCCTTCTGGAGGGGGTATATTCCCAGGTGGGCGGATATGAGAGCACGGTCAGCAAACTCAGCGACGGCTACTTCTATCTGGGACTGGACAGCTACAGCCGAGGTCGCCTGAGGGAGGCTATCGGCTACTGGCAGAGGATTCTGGCTCTGGAACCGGGGAACGCCCAGGCAACTAAACTGATAGACAAAGCCCAGAAGGAATTAGCGGGGATGGAATAGAAGATGGCGGAGCCGAAAAATACAATCGCTTTGGTGAACGAGAAAGATAAGCCCAAAGAACGTTATATTTCTCTGCGCCTGCAGATTGCCTTCGCAACCGTCTTGCTAATAGTGGCGATAACCGTCACTCTGGGCACTTTCTCCCTGCGCCATGAACGCCAAGCACTCCGCCATGAGTTCATCGCCCGCATCCTTGCCCAGACCCGCTCAGTGGCGGGGACCAGCTCCGGCTCCATTCTGTTGGATATAGCGGAAACATATACCCAGCCCCTTGCCCTCAGTACCCTGGAGGAGAACGAGGATTGCATTGATATCACCATCGTGAACAAGGAGAATATTATCTACGGGGCAAAAGAGACTTTTCTTCTAACCAAACCCTACCAACCGGAGCAGGACCTGGTTGCTATTGGTGGAAATTTCGGGCAACTCAGCGGTGAGACCGTCGCCGAGAAAGGAGACCTGATATATATCAGTGTCCCCATAAAAAAGGGGGAGATGGGAACGATAGGTTACGTCTATGCCTCCTACAGCAGTGCCAATCTAACCCACATGCTCACCCTGGCCCGAAACAACCTGATAATTATCTCCCTGATCGTCCTGGTGGTGGGGATTATCACCGCTTATTTTGTCTCCATGATGCTGTTAAGTCCGGTGCGCAAGCTGGCAGATGCCGCCCGCCAGGTGGGGATGGGAAACTTTGATGTTACCGTGGAGGCAAAAACACGCAACGAACTGGGGCAGTTAGCGAACACCTTCAACCGTATGGCAGAGAGTCTGAAAGAAGCCCAGAAGATGATTTTGGAGAAGAACCGCATGGAGCAGGAGCTGACCATCGCCCGCCAACTGCAGAAGAGCTTCCTACCCAGCGAATTCCCCCACTTGCAGGGGGTGGATATCTATGCCCGTTGCCGCACCGCTCAGGCGGTAGGCGGAGACTACTACGATTTCCTGGAGCTGGATGAGGACAACATCGGGCTATTGATAGCGGATATCTCCGGCAAGGGCTTATCCGGCCTCATAATCATGAGCATGGTGCGCAATGTTCTCCGCTCGCAAGCCCGCAGGTATCAGTCGCCACGTCGGGCGTTGATAGAGACCAACACCCTGCTCACCCCGGACTTTCAGAAGGGGCGCTTCGTCACCGCCTTCCTAGGGACCTACCACCGCCCCACCCGACTGCTCACCTACGCCAACGCCGGGCACACTCCCCTGCTCTACTACCGTGCCGATGACAACATCGTTGCCATGCTGGAGAAATCGGGGCGACCTATAGGTCTCTTCTCCAGCGAGGTCTTTGAAGAGCGCCTGGAGGAAGGACACCTGGAGCTTTCGGAGAACGACCTCATCTTACTCTTCACCGACGGGATAACCGAGGCGGCTAACAGCGCCGGTGAACTATACGGCGAAAACCGTCTATTGGAGCTCATCCCTCACCTCAAGGACCTTGATGCAAAAAGCATAGTGGAGGAGGTCTTCAACAATGTGCACCGCTTCCGGGGCAAAGGCGGCACCTTAAGCGACGACATAACTATTATGGTTATGAGAACCACAGCCCAAAGTGAGCTGGAAAAGCTCTATACAGCCCAGGAGATATAAAAGCATATACGGAGGATATAGAAAATGCCAAGGGACAATAAGAATATTCAGGAATACTCAATTCGGATAGGAAGCAACCCCAAATCGCTGGGACATGCCCGAGACTTCGTGATTCAATTGCTAAAAGAGAGCGGTTTTTCCAACGACGAGATAAGCATTCTGGAGCTGGTGACCTATGAGGCTTGCGCCAACTCCATAGAACACGCTTACAGCAATCAACCGGATTTCTATGTAGATTTGAACCTCCAGATTCGCGGGCGGGAGGTGTTCATCAAAATTGAGGACAGCGGTCAGGAATTCCAACCCGGGGACATCCACCCGTTGGACATCGGCGACCGCATAGACCGCCGTGCCAGCAGGGGTATGGGCTTGCCGTTGATGAAGGCTTTGATGGATGAGGTAACCATTGAACGCACATTTGACAACCATAATCGCATTACCATGAGAAAGGATTTCTCCAAAAAAAAGAAAGCGCCTAAAGGAAAATCTTAGGAGGAATAGTGAGAGAGCTGGATATATCTCTGAGTAAAAAAACGGAAGAGGGAATCTACACCTTTAAGCTGGCCGGGAGTTTGGGGGTAGAGGGCTCCCGGGGACTGGCGAAATTGTTTGACGCCTGCCTTAAGGAGAAAGTCTATAGCATTATCATTGACCTCTCCCAGGTTGATTTCATCTCCAGCGCCGGGATGGGGGTATTCCTCTCCGTCGTCGGTGAACTGAGAGAACACAATGGGGATATTATCTTCATGGCTATGCCCGATAAAATCAGAAAGATATTCTCCTCCCTGGATGTGCTGGACTACTTTGAAAACTATAAGACCGAGGATAAAGCCAGAGCCGCTCTAAGGAAGAAGGGGAAAAAGACAACCATGGAGGTAGCAACAAAGAAAGCTTTAAGCAAATTAGACCATTTGCAGTTCATCTCCGAATCTGCCAAAAGTATCTCCCTGGAGAAGAAAAGCGTTCTGGTCATCCCCTCCATCATGGAAACACTGATGAGCCACCTGGATGTGGAAGATTTGCTCTTTGTGCCCATCTCCATACCCCTGCGCCAGGAGTTTGACTTCATCAGTCTGGGCCGGGGCAATCTACGGGAGATAACCCTGGAGGAAACCCAACAGTTAAGCTCTCTTTTGAAAAACGACCAGGGGGCGGTTCAACTGTCCGAGCTACCCGATGTCTATGAGGATATCTATGTAAAGCTGGCTCATACCGGCTGTGAGGTGGTGGTGCCCATCTTCTCCGAGGAGATCCTCTCCTCCCTGCTCTTTTTAGGGCAAAGGGGGTTGGGAGCCCGCTACCAAAAAGAAGACCTGCTCCTGCTCCAAACCATAGCCGGACTGCTCGGCTCCGCCATTCAAAACCATCGTCTGCAGAAGCGCCTGGATGATGCAGTCTCCTCTGAAGAGCTGGAGAACGCCCATGTTCGCCTGGAGAGGAAGGTGCAAGAACTGGAGACCTTGTTCATCGTCAGCCAGCAACTGGGCAGTTCCATGGAAGTTGATGAATTGCTCAACAACTTCCTGGTGGTAACTGTGGGGCAGATGGGCACCAACAAAGGACTTATCTTCCTCGCCGATGAGACAGGTAACAATCTGACCTGCAAAGCCTTCAAGGGTCAATTCGCCCGCATTCCCTTGGATGTCACCCTCCCCATAGACGGCAAGTTGGTCCAGTTGGTATCAAGCGCAAATCACCCCATTAAGGCGCACGACAAAGATGTCTTCAACAAGTTGAGTTCCGACGAGCGTAAGTTCATCACCGACAACGACATCTCCCTTCTGGGAGCCATCAAATATAAAGGCGAGCTTCGGGGTTTGAACGCTGTAGGTTCCAGAGTGAGCAAGAAGGAGTATACAACCGAGGATTTTGACCTCTTCTCCATCCTCAATTTCCAGGCAGCCACCGCCCTGGAGAATGTCAAACTCTTTGATAAGCTGAAAAATGTTTACAGCGGGGTGATGAGGGCTCTGGTGACCGCACTGGAAGCGAAAGACCCCCACTACAAGGGACATACCGAACGGGTCACCCGCCTATCCGCCCAGATGGGGGAAAAGTTGGGTTTCAATAAGGAGAGACTGCGCAACCTCATCTTCGGCGCTGTATTGCACGATATCGGTAGAGTGGGGGTGCGGGAGTCCATCCTCAATAAGGTTGAACCCCTGACCAAAGAGGAGAAGGAGGAACTCATGCGCCATCCGGTCATCGGCACGGAGATACTCAAGGAGGTTGAATTCTTCAAGGGTTCATTGGCTATAGTCCGCAACCATCACGAGAACTACGACGGTAGCGGCTATCCCGATGGTCTCGCCGGTGAATCCATCCCCATTGAAGTGCGCATCGTGACCCTAGCCAACGCCTACGAGGCGATGACCTCCACCCGCCGTTATCGGGGCGCATTGACCAATAAAGAGGCTATTGAGGAGATTCGCAGAAATGCAGGCACCCAGTTTGACCCCAATCTGGCAAAAATCTTCATCAACCTGATATCCACCAGGTAATCCATCAATTCAGAGTGTTGTTGGATAAAGGATAAATTTTACCTCAATTCTTTTAAAGGGAGAAATAGATGGGCGCTCACAGATACCTCTGGATGATAAAACTCTCGCTAGTAGTACTTATCGCAACGCTCACCTTCTGGGTGGGGGCATCGTTCAGCAAAGACGACGGACAAATATCCGACAAGACCAAGACCCGCATTCAGGAATTGCTGGAGGAGGGAAATCGCTTGGTCTTGGAGGGGGAATACCGTAAAGCGGAGGATAAGTTCAAGGAGATTTTAGAGATAGACCCCGACAATCCCATGGCTCACAACAATCTGGGATTGATGTATAAGGAGAAGGAACTTTACCACTCCG
>Ga0114919_10000739_pt1 | contig 25780 bp, 20 predicted proteins | sample BlataG_FD_88682 | JGI IMG/M metagenome (GOLD analysis project Ga0114919, IMG submission 88682) | Deep subsurface microbial communities from Black Sea to uncover new lineages of life (NeLLi) - Black_00105 metaG | ecosystem: Environmental > Aquatic > Marine > Oceanic > Sediment | place: Atlantic... | reverse complement strand
CCAGCCTGATGCTTGACCGGCTGATTCATTTTGCCGGCTCGACTGGTGTCGATCGGGCCGTGATCGCCCATCCCAGCCGGGAGGTCGGCACCCTCGTGGCCGCCGGGCTGGCGCGGTTTGGCTACGACACCGATCAGGTCACCCGAGGCCGGAACTGTCTGCTTGCTGTTCGCCAGTCACCCGACACCGTACTGGTGCTGGTCTCGTCGCGGCTCGATCTAGCTGCCCGGGAAATGATTCAGCTGCTCAGGCAGCCTGCGCTTGGTGATCAGCGGCCGGTGCTCGTCATGCTCGACCCACTCGATGACGATCGCAGCCGGCGGAGCCTGACCAGGCTGGTGCAGACCCTGGCCGACTTTGACCGCGTGCACCTGACCGATCGGCTCGAGAGCCTCTTTCTGCCCAGGCTCGATCCTGCGGACGAGACGACGGTGCTGCCCCCCAGATTCCCCGACACGCTGGCCCGGCTGGTGGGAACACGGGCCGCTGCTGATGACCGGCGGCGACAGCGGGCCATTCAGCGGCTTCAGCGGGCGGCAGTCGCCCTCGATCTGCTCGGCGGCCTCGGCGAACGGGGCTGGAAGGTCGAGCCCGCCTTTGCTGCCGCCCGTGGTGGCCTGCGGCAGGCCGAAACCTTTCCGGCAGCACTGCGGCTGCTGGCAGCCATGCCTGTTTCGGATGCCCAACGGGCCCTACTCGACCTCGCCATTGCACCCGAGCTGTCAGCGTCCGTTCGGGAGGGGGCAGTTATCGCCCTGCAACAGAGCGTTACCCGTTACGGGGTGATCCTGGCGACGAGCCACCGGCGGGAGGTCCTCAGCATGTACAATGCGGCCGCTGTGGGTGACGATCCAGTCGGCCACGCGATCACTACCCTCCTCACGCCGTCCCCCCGCCAGACGGCAGCCGCCGATGCTTCGGAACCCCGCTGACGACGACGCCGAAACGATTCCCGGCATCATCGGCACCAGCCCGGCCATGGCCGAGGTCTATGCCCTGACCCGCCGGGTGGCGGCCTCGAACGCGTCGGTGCTTCTCGTCGGCGAGACGGGGACTGGCAAGGAATTAATCGCCCGGGCGATCCATCAGCTTTCGCCCCGAAGCAGCGGCCCGTTCGTCCGGGTCAACTGCGGCGCGTTGTCGGAGAGCCTGCTGGAAAGTGAGCTCTTCGGCCATGTCCGTGGCTCATTCACCGGTGCGGTCGCCAACCGAGCCGGCCGGTTTGAGTCGGCCCACACCGGCACGATCTTCCTGGATGAGATCAACTCGACCACGCCGAAGTTGCAGGTAAAGCTGCTGCGGGTGCTGCAGGAACGTGAGTTCGAGCGGGTCGGCGACACCGAGACGATTCGGGTTGATACCCGAGTCGTGGCAGCGAGCAACCGCGAGCTGCTCGACGAAGTGGCCCGCGAGACCTTTCGCGAGGATCTCTACTATCGGCTCAACGTGGTGCCGATCTATCTGCCACCGCTGCGAAGCCGACGGGAGGACATCCCCACCCTGGTGCAGCATTTTCTGTCGCAGTACAGCCGTGAGAACAACCGCAGCGTGACCGCGGTGCAGCCAGACGCCCTCAACGCCCTGACCCACTACCACTGGCCGGGCAACGTGCGGGAACTGCAAAACGTCGTCGAACGAGGCGTGATTCTCGCTGACGGGGAGGCCATCAGCCTCGACCTGTTACCGCCGGCGGTGCGGGGTGAGCAGCCGGCGGTCTCGCTGCCGGGCCGGGGCGGCGATCTCGACAGCCTCGCCCGCGATCTCGTCGAGCAGGGCATGGCCTCGGCCCCGGAAGGGGACGCCAACCTGTTCGACCGCGTCGTCAGCCGGGTGGAACGGGAACTGATCGCTCAGATGCTCGCCGCCTGCGACGGTGTACAACTCAAAGCAGCCGCCCGGCTCGGCATCAACCGCAACACGCTCCGCAAGAAACTGGTCGAGCATGGCCTCGATGAGTCAGACGACGGCTGAGGCAGACAAGATGTCGCGGTTGTTGACGACGACGCCACGCCACGGCATACTCTTTAGATGTGAACGTTTGTTCTTTCTTGGAGGCTTCCCATGCCCTTCGAAGCAATCAACAACTGGCTGAAAGCCAGCCCTTTCGTGCCATTTTGCGTTGTCACCTCAAGTGGCGAACGCTACGAAATCAAGCATCCGGAAATGGCCTTTATTACCAAGCCGCAACTCTACGTTGCCCTGCCCGACCCAGACGGCATTCCGTCGCGGGTGAAGATGATTTCGACACTCCACGTCACAGCCCTTGAACCAATCGACTCCGGCTCGGCTGCGTGAATTGTCACGCCTCGGCCATTTCGCGGGCGTGATAGCTCGACCGCACCAGCGGGCCGGAAGCGACCTTGGCAAAGCCCATTGACCGGGCCATGTCGCCGAGTTCGTCAAACTCCTCCGGCGGCACGTACCGCACCACCGGCAGGCTGTCGAGGGTCGGCTGCAGGTACTGCCCCAGGGTCAGAAAGTCGACGCCCCGGTCGAGCAGGTCGGCAAAGACCTCCAGCAATTCTTCACGGGTCTCACCCAGCCCCAGCATCAGCCCACTCTTGGTCTTGATCGCCGGCATGATTCGCTTGGCATCGGCAAGCAGTTGGAGCGTCCAGGCGTAGACGCTCTTGCGGCCGCGGACCTCACGGTAGAGCCGCGGGACCGTTTCGGTGTTGTGGTTGAAAACCTCAGGCCGGCTCTCCAGAAGCCGCTCGAGGGCTCCGTCTTTGCCGATGAAGTCGGGCACCAGCACCTCAATCGTCGCCCCGGTGGCCCGCCGCACCGCCTCGACCGTGCGGCGAAAGTGATCGGCCCCGCCGTCGGGCAGGTCATCGCGGGTCACGCTGGTGATGACGACATGCCCCAGGCCCAGCCGCCGGGCTGCCTCAGCGACCCGCTCGGGCTCGTCGGCCTCAAGTGCTTCGGTCTTGCCCTTGGGAACCGAGCAGAAACCACACGGTCGCGTGCAGACATTCCCCAGAATCATGAAGGTGGCCGTACCAGCCGACCAGCACTCCAGCCGGTTGGGGCATTTGGCCGACGAGCAGACAGTCTCCAGATCAAGTTCGGCAATCAGCCCGGCGGTCTCGCCATGGCCCCCGCCGGTGCCCAGGTTCTGCCGCAGCCACGGCGGCAGCCGCCGCGACACCGGCGGCACGGCAGGAGCCGAACTGGCACAGCTTCCCGCGTCAGCTCCGGCCGGGCCGCCCAGAATCGGGAGAAGGTCGGCTGCAGAGGATGAATCGTTCGGCATGGAGTGCCTCCTTACGCCGTCAGGTGTTCGCGGATGAACGATTTGGTCCCCGTCGCCGGCGGCAGCGGCAGGCCCGACTGAATGGAGACATCACGCAGCCCGAGGGTGTCGGTGAATGCCCGGACAATTGCGGTGCGGGCGTCCTGCAGCCGCACCCGTCGACGCAGGTCGGCCTCCACTGACCCCATCGTACGCACGTGCGAGCCAGTTGCGACCGGCACCGAATGGACACGGCGAAACAGGCTGAGATCGGGACAGACGTTGACAAAGCCGCCATGCCAGACGATCCCCCGGCGAACCGCGAGGCTGACCGCTGCCAGCAGGCCAGTGCGGCCAAAAATACCAGGCTGCCGGGAATCGCGGGCTGCCGTACACCGCAGGCTGCGAATGGCCGCCTCCAGCCCGGCTTCAAACCGCTCAATCAGCCCGCCGAGATCGTGCGGCCCCAGGCCGAGGGCGGCCAGCGGGGCAAACAGGGCGATCCCGACCTGGCCCGGGCCGTGCGGCACGACCCCACCACCCCGGCCGACGAATCGCAGCGGAACGCCGCGAGCGGCAAGTTCTTCCGGCGACCATTCAATGTCGGTTCGCGAACCGAGTCGGCCGACCGTCATGCCAATGGCCGGTTCGTAAATCACCAGGGTCGGCGGCCGACCGTGTGGTTCAGAGACATCCCAGGCGAGCCGCTCGGCCATCGTTTGATAGGCATCGTGCTCAAGGCGGCCAGCCAGCCAGACACTCAAAGACTGATGGCCTTCTGCCGAATCAAGCTGTTTCGGCCCCCACACCATCATGCCTGCCCCTTCCGTGACACTGCAGCCAGCAATTCATTCCAGGGCAGCTGCTCCCAGCCAAGCACGTCGGCAACCGCAGCCGGCAGCAACGGCCGCTCACCGTCAGCGTCAAGTCCGCCCACCTCAGCTTCTTCAATCGCGCGATCGACACCTGCGCTGAGTTGCTCCAGCCAGTCAGGCACCTCAACACCCGACCCGCTGGCCATTCCGAGGAAGCCCTCAGCCCGTTCCTCCAGCCGCCGGCCAGCACCGGCTGGTTCGCCAGTCAGCAGTTCCCCCACAGCCGGCTCGACCAACGCCTCCAACTCATCCAACTCCAGCATCGCCGTGAAGGGCCGCTGCACCCGGTCGGCCACACTTGCCAGCCGAACCCCGGTGGACTGCTGCACCGCGGTGAGTCGCTTGATGAGTTCATCGGCTGCCTCGGCTGTTTCATCCTGCATCCGTTGCCGCCAGGCAGTCGCAGCAGCGGTTGCTCCCCGGCGGACCAGTATCCGGTGAGCCATGCTCACTGGCCGAAGCGTCCAGACAATCCGCTCATACTCTGCCTTGATCCGCAGAAACTCCAGCAGCATGTGCAGGCACTCGCCCCGGTCCGATTGGGTCGTTGTGGAATTCCAGTCGCGGTACTCCGAGTGATTCTCTGCCACGCTCTCCAGCACCAGCCGCAGCCGGCTGGCAGCCTGCTTGAGCGGCAGTCGCCCGCTGGCCAACGCCTCAATCAGCTGCTCTGGGTGACTGGGCCGGCTCCTGTCGCTCTCATCCTCGACCGCGGCTCGCCAGCTCGGTTCACTTGTCTCTTGTTCAAGCAGCCGCTCCAGAAAGGGCTTTACCCCGCTCCGCAGGATGCCCCGCAATGATGGCGGCGTGAGCAGATGCTGGGTAAATAGGCCTGCGCCATAGCGTTCAATGAACTCCTGCACCGGCGCAAAGGCCTTGTCGTCACGAACCCTTTCGAGCACCGACAGCCGCAATTGACGGGCATGGGTAGTCCAGGTTTCAAGCAACTGCGGAATCAAAATCGCCAGCCCATCCAGAATCCGCTGGGTGACCTGATCATCCGTCGGCGGTTCCTCGCCCGCACCGGCAACCGGTGCACTGGTGACTATTCGTCCAACCAGGGCAGTGGTTGCAGCCTCAAAGACCCGGTCAAACTCGCTCACACTAGCGGCACCACGAGGCCGTCGACTCTCCAGGCTCTTCGCTTGTCGGACCAGGGCGATCGTCTCTTCGACCAGCCCCCGACGCGGCAACAGACTCACCAGCCGCTCCAACAGCCGCTCTCGCATCCGTGCCGCCACGATCCGGTCAGGACGTCCACCGCGGGAAAGGGGTACATAGAGCACCGGCTTGCCCCGCAGGTGTCGCTTGATGCGGTCCAACTGCTCCTGAATGGTCCGCTGGTCGTCGGCAAAGATCGCCGCCAGCAGCCGACCGACCGCCGGCCGCGAAACCGGTCTGCCAGCCCGGGGCTTGTTTGGCCGCTCGGCTGGCCGTGGTGAGGGCCGCACCTGCCCGCGGGCCAGTGCCAGTCGGGCAGACAACAGCCAGATTGTCTCCCCGGTCTGGAGCGCTGCCTCAATCAGCCGTTCGGCGGCCGCATCCCGCTGCCACCGCAACCGGTCAAACTCAGTCGGCGACATGCCGGGGGCCGGCTGCTGATCGCGGGAAGCGATGTGTCCGGCAGCCCGGACCATCGCCTTTCGCAGCCTTCGCAGGGTCTGCCGCCAGGCAATCAGCGATTCAGTCTCGGCCGGCAGGGGCTTGATCCGGCCAGCCGCCGCATCGAGGCAGCCGGTGGTCACCACTTGTCGCAGCATGACGATAACGCCAGTGAGAAAGTCCGCGGCTTCTTCCACCGCCACCACAGGATGGCCGTCGCCACCCGGAAGATCGACGTCCATCATCCCGCCGTCGGTTCCATCATCGGCCGAGTCCTGCCAGACCATCGATTCATAGGCCGAGGCGACACTCTCGTCAGCGGCCAGCTGATCGTCATCCGCATCGTCAGGCAGCGAGAATTCAGGCTCATTGCGGACGACAGGCTCCTGACCCGTAGCCGCCAGTTCAATCACCTCTGCGACACCCGCAGTGTTGGCCTCGATCAGTTCGAGGAATCGGCGCACCCGGTTTCGTCCCACTTCACTCAGATCGACCAACCCGGCCCGCAGCCAGCGATGGGCCGCCAGCAACCAGGACGGCCCGGAGTGGTCGATCTCATCACCCTCCAGCAGCGATGCCCAGTGCACCAGCAGCCCCATGGCTGCATCCAGATCCTGCTCTCTCAGAAGTGCTTCCGCTGCAGCGGCGTGGGTCCGGGCCGAAGAAAAGCCGGCCACGGCATCCCGCCAGAAGCCGGGGGCAAGCGGCGCCGGCGCCGTGGCTCGCCGCTCTTCAAGCACGGCAATCACCTCGCGGGCCGACTGCAACAGTTCCTGCCCCGAAAGTTGCGGCACGCCTGACACGGTGGTGGTGGCAAACTGGTCCCACCAGGTAGCCAGTTCCTCGACAGCCGCGCCGGCACGATCGGCCAACTGCTGATCAGACTCCAGTCGGGCCCGCTGCCAAACGGCGCACGATCCTTCAAGCAGATTACTGACGCTGCCAATCAGGTCATCAACCCGCGGGTCGGGCAGCGACTCGCCTCCTGGTTCGTGCAACGGAAATTGGCCGGCGAGCCCAAGGATGTTCCAGGGATCGACCAGGGCCCCGCAACCGATGCCCCGCAGCATGAGGTCGCGGGCCTCGTCCAGGCTGGCGAGTGCAGCTGGCAGCCCGTCAATCTGTTCGCGGCGAACCGCCCGCTGGGCTGCCACAATCCGGCTGGTAATCCGGGCCAGCGTTCGGGCACTCGCGGCTGGCACCAGCCCCGCCAGTCGTTCAGCCGCCTCCGACCGACCTAGGCGGGCGAGCACCGATGCCAGCGTGACACTCTCAACCTGGCGAGCACGGCGGCTTGCCAGCAGCACGTTGATGTGCCGGCGAACCCCGCCGAATGGCTGCCGCAGGGTCGCTGCCTCAGTCTCCAGCCGGGCCCGGTGCGCCGCTGGCAGCCGGGTCATCAGCCAGCGGTAGAAGCTATCGCGATAGCTGGCAATCCGGGGCAGCAGTTCGGCCAGCGGCATCCCTGCCTGCGGTGCCCCCGGCCCCCGGCCTGACAGGCCCGAGGCCATCAGCATGACACCCGCCAACACGGCGGCCGACTCCTCCCGAAGTTCAGCGGGCGAAATCTCGGCACCGTGCGTCTCGGGCCATGAGAGAATGCCCTCCAGCGTCGACTGTTGGATCACCAGCCGCCGGTAACAGCCATCGTCATCGATCAGCGACGGGTCCCAGAGGCCGAAGAGGTAGTTGGGACGACTCGCCGCTGGGTGCAGAAAGTCGAAGGCCCGCGGATCGATCGCCAGCTCATTCAACAACGCCGGCTCAAAGTCTGCCTGTCGCAACAGCTCGGCTGGTGCTTCCTGCAGAATATTGATTGCCCGATCGACCAGTGAGGCAAACCTGCCATGAGCGGTTCCCGCACCGGCCACGTAGAGCGGTAGTGGCCGCACCCGCTCGTGCGGATAGGGTTCGGAAAGCTGGCCGTTCTCCAGCACTGCCACCGGCCGCCAGCCGAGGTAATCATTCAGCCGGGTAATGGCTTGGTCAATCAGCTGGGGGCCTGCGGTATCCCATGGACCACCGGTGGCCAGCACCGCCTGGGCAGCCGCCATGATAAAAAAGGGCCGCTCCAAGGCACCCGGCGGCTGATGCTCAAGCAGGTCGCCATGGAACTGCCGATAGGCAGGCAGCAGCTGCTCGAAAACCAGCTCAATCACAGTAGCGGCCTGCCGGTCGTCACGGAAAGCCGGATCGTTCTGCGCGAGGCGGGCCAGCTCCTGGCGGAGCACCGTCGCGACACGGGAGGCTGTGTCGACCTGCTCCACCACCGTGCCGTCAGCCGCTGGAGGCTCAAATCCAGCGAAGAGTTTGCTGGCTGCCTGCCAGGCAGCCGCATCTGCGGCGCCAGCAGAGAAGTTCAGATACCCCAACAGAGCCGCGAGCGGATCAGAGGGGGAATCGGCGGATCGGGAGACCGTTGGCATCAAAAGGGCGGTGAGTCGGCAGCAGCCGCTTGGGCGGCCGGAAACGGTTGGAACGGAAATTCGCATTCTATCAGCCCGTTGGCGGTTCGCAGCCGGGGCGGCTACCCGCCGCATTGCATGAGCCATTCGCTGAATTAGCCTCAACCGCAGGGGTTTTTTGGTGCAAACCTTGAGAAGCCGCGGAGCGGTTGACTTTTCCCATGAGACCTACGCCATGAATCGACTGACAAACCGCCGCGTTTCGTCCCCACTCGCCCTTTTAATTGGGCTGCTGTTGACTGCCGCCTGGCTACCGAGGGCCCGCGGCGAATGTCTCTCCGGCACGGCGGCCGATGCCTTTGAAGCTGAACGGGTCGGTCTGTCGCGCGAGTGGATTCTCCAACTGCCTTTCGAATCGAATGGCTATCGGCTGGGACGCGTCGATGTCGGCCGCTGGACAGTCGTTGCCCAGTCTGGCGACGGCAAGGTGCACGCCGTTCGAGCGGGAGATGCGGCCATGGTCACGCCCGGGGTACCGCGCCCCGGCACGCTGCTCTGGTCGACCAGTCTGGGCCTACCACTGGCACCACCGCAGCCAGCCGGCATCGACGGACAACTCGTCGTGGTCACCCACGACATGGAGGCTGTCGGGCTGCAAGCCCGCACCGGGTCGATCTTTTGGCGCCGCCGGCTGCCGGTGCCGCCATCGGCCGGGGGGCTCCCCGTGGGCAACTGGGTTTATGTGCCGCTGCGGAATGCCACCGTGCTGCGGCTGCCGGCAAACCCTTTCGGGCTACGGTTCCCAGAACCAGGGGATGATGCATCGGCCGACGGCGCGGGCGGTGGTTCCGAGCGGCTGATCAAGCTCGACCCCATCGAGATCAATTCGCATGGGCTGATCGAACAACAGCCCTTCCCCTACAGCGGTGGCGTAATCTGGTGCACTCGCAACGGACATCTGACGGCAATCGAACAGGCGGCGACCGCCTGGGCGAGGCATGAGTTTGAACTCCTACAGGCTCCGGGTGGCCCGGTGCTGGTCCGTGACCAGACGATCTTTGCCACCACCGCAACCGGCGAACTCATCCGGTTTGAGGATGCCCCCGGGGGCCTCCGGCTCAACTGGCGGAGTCTGCTTGAGACATCCCTTCATCCCAACGAGCAACGGCCGCAACTGCTGCTGAAGGGTGAGACCCTGATCGTCTCACTGGGCGAAGGCGGCATCGCCGCCCATGCGGCCGACAGCGGACAGCGCCTCTGGAAGTCGCCTCTCAAGGCGGAACTGCTCGCCATCGTGGGCGACCGGGTCTGGTGTTATGACCGGCAGAACATGCTGGCCGGTCTCAGCCTCACTGACGGTGAACGAGAGGCTTCGCTGAACCCGGGGCCCTTCACCCACCCGGTCACAAATCGAGCCTCTGAGCGGCTGATTCTGGCCTCGCCGCGGGGACTGCTGGCCTCGTTGGGCCCCCGCCTAGTCGCCGGCGAGCAACTGCCATCTGCCGCTGATACCGAGGCTCCGATGGCAACGCCAGAACCGTCCGCTGAGCTACCAAAGGACCCTGAAAAAGAAGCCGGTGATGAACCCTTCAACTTCTTTGGGTCATGAGAATGAAATTGCTACTCACCAGCATCAGGGCAGATCACGGCTTCAGCGGCAAACCATCACGATAGAGCTCGATCGCGAGGATCAGACAGCCGATGGAGATCGCCACGAACGACAGAATTAGCATCGCCGTGTAGTTGTCCATCGGCGTAAGCGGACGGCCACTGTTCTCACTCTCGTCGGCCATGGCTCTGGTTTGTCTCCTGTTGGTAGATAGACAGGCTTGTGGAAGGCAAGAGGCGATCAGCTATCGAGTTTCAATCGGGTCGCCACCCGATCGCCCCGTTGGACAATGCCCCGGGCGTAATCTTTCAAGATTCGGACCACCGCACGGTCGGGTGTCACGCTGACAACCTTGAGCCGCCCCAGATACTGATCAGCCCGAAAGACCTCCAGTTCATGCCCCTTCTGCAGCCCATCGTCACTGCCGATCGAAACCTCGACCAGGTTGTCACTCACCGCCGTCACCACCCCGTCGACCTCCGGGATGTTGGTTTTCGGCGACTGCAGTGAAAGACCATTCTCCTTCAGCGTCTGACGGGCACTGCTCACCTGACGCTCCAACTGATCTCGGCGTTCGCTGACCATCGACAGTTCAGACTCCGACTGGTGCAGCTTGGCGGCCAGCTCTGCTCCCCGGTTGACCATGCCTTGCAGATCCTGCTGCAATTCTTTGATCTCGCTGCGAAGTTTGACGATCTGCTGCTCAGCCTCGTCCCGCTCCTGCTTGGCCTTGGCCAGATCGGCAATGTCGGCATCAAGCTTGTTGAGCTGGTCGTCCCGATTTTTCTGGAGCTCAGCAAGCTCAGTGTTTTTCTCGACCAGCGCTGCTTGAAGAGCTGCGACCACCTTGTCACGGGCCGCAACCGAAGCCGCGATGTCTTCGTTGAGCTTGGTGATGGTGGCCTCTTTTTGCTGCCGCTCCTTGGTCACCTTTTCAAGCTCGTCCTCAAGTCGATTCGCCTCTGCTTGCCAGTTCGTATGGGAGGAAAAGATCGCAACCGCAAAGCTCATGAAGACCACGCTCATGATCAGAACAGCGAAGACAAAGATTGCACCCAGTTTGTTCATATCAACGCCCGTTGCTGAGTCACTTGAATGCTACGCCCGAGCAGCCCCCGCTGGGCCTGAAAACCTAACAGCATCTCTGGAATTGGAATCGACAGCTAGTAGCGTTGACCTTCACGCCACCCCTCTAAGACTATCCCTTCTCACCCAGGCTTCCAACGTCACTGCCACCCCAATTCCTACACATATGCCAGGCAGCAGACTTCCCCAGGACAGCCAAAGGGTCGGCCGGCCGTCTGGTTGAACAGCAGCCCGGAGGGTGGCAGTCGCCCGTCTCGGGCCCCGGGCCAGCAGCCGGCCGCAACCGTCAATCGAGGCCGAAAACCCAGTGTTGGCAGCAATCACAATCGGCGTTCGGACCTCGACCGCCCGAAAAATGGCCGCCGTGAGGTGCATGTCGAGCTCGCTTGACCCCCAGAACCAGCCGTCATTGGTGAGATTTGCAATCAGGTCGGGACCACCGTCAGCCCGGCGGCACTGCCGCACAAGTGACCGAATTGCCCGCGGCAGGGCGGTTTCGTAGCAGATGGTGGCGGTTAGCCGCCGGCCCGCCACGGTCGCCAGTAGTGGCTGCCGGCCGGCAGTCAGGCCGGCTGGCAGGGGTGTCAACTTGTAAAGCCAGGGAAAGCGGTCTGCCAGCGGAACGTATTCGCCGAACAGAACTGGATACATCTTGGCGTACTCGCCGACCAGTTGGCCCTCAGCATCGAGCAGTACCGCCATGTTGAAGTTCTCAACACCAGCCGCAACTCGGGGCGTGACCCGCTGCTTGTCGACACCGACCAGCCAGTGGCTGCCGTAGCTCCTCGCATAGGTGGCCAGTGGTTCAAGCCGCTCCGCCGCCAGCAGGGCTCGGCAGCGGGCCTGCTGCTGCGCTGCCGTGAGCATGGCTGGACTATCAGGGCCTGTTTCACCCAGCATCGTGGCGATTAGGCTTTCAGGCAGTTGCTCGGCTGGGTCGATTTCCAACAGGCCCACCCGCCACATGGTCTCGGGCCAGACGATCAGGTCAGGCCGGGGGCCGCCAGCAAGGCCTGCCCGGGTCAATTCATCGTAATGCCGGGTGACATCAGTGACCGCCGTGGGGTCGTGTTTGAGCTCGGTATCGATCGACCCCTGCACCAACAACACATCGAGCGGCTTGCCAACTGGCACCGGGGCGGTTGCCAACCGCCAGCGACCGTAGACAACTGCGGCCAACAGAACACTAGCAGCTGCCAAGAGTGACCAGATGACACTGCGTCGGCTCCGCACGCAGCTCCCATCCTTCGCATCGAGGCACTGCAAAACCAGCCCAGTGACGGCAGCAGCCACCAGCATGACCACTCCACTGAGTCCAACCGCTCCGGCGATATCGGCCAACTGCAACAGTTCCGTCCACCGCCACTGGGTATGACCAAGCCTGCCGAAGGTGAAGCCGCCCAACAGCCAACCTCGCAGTTGCTCACAGGCCATCCAGGCCACCGGAGCAGCAGCGACAAGCGGCCAGCCCCAACGGCTGACGAGCCGTCGTGCCAGCCAAAGGAACAGTGGCAGGTAGCAGGCCAGATAGGCCGACAACAGCAGCCAGCCGATCGAGGTCGCCAGATGCGGCAGCCGCAACCAGTGGATCGTCGCCAACCAGTGCAGCCAGCCTGCCAGCCAGAGGAACTTCCACGATACCGGTGCAGCTGCGGCGGCCGCTGGTGACCGGGCAACCAGCCAAAGCCAGGGCAGTGGGGCCAGCCAGGCCAGCAGCCACCAGTCAACCGGTGGCTGAATGAGAAACATGGTGACCGCCCCGGCGAGGGCCGCCAGCCGCCCTGTGGCTGATCGCCACGCCACCAACGACGAATTCATGGCTCGTCGTCCTCTGCCAGAAACTCGGCCAGTACGACGCCGGGCACCACGGTGGTGTCCTCGTCAACCAACTGACGCAGGCAGCGACCCGCCACCGGAGCCGCCAGATCGATCGTGGCAGCCCCAGTCGCCAATTCAACCACCCGGTCTCCGGCCAGCACCCGCCGACCCTGCGGCACCAGCCAAAGTGAGAGCAGAATCGGCTGACTGCCCAGACCAAGGTCAGGCACGACCAGGGGAACGGTTGCGGGAGGCTGCTGCATCGGGTCAATCCCGTCCAAACCATGGTTCAACGGAGCGTCTCGAGCCAGGCCAGCATCACCCGGCCCACCGCCTCAAGTGACTCGGCCGAACAGTTCTCTGGTGTATCGCGGGTGGTGTGCCAGTGCGGATAGTCGAAGTCGATGATGTCACAGGTGGGGATCCCGCCGGTCATCCGCAAGGGCACATGGTCATCGTTGACTACATACTTCGGCCGTGCCACGAACTGCCGCATGCCAAGCCGACGAGCCACAGCCCAGATCGAGTCGACCACGGGTCGCGTATCAGGCCAGTCGATGCTCTGGCGTTCCTGCCAGATTTTCAGGTCCCGATCGGCCACCATGTCGAGGATGACCCCGCAGCGATAGCGATGGGCAGCCGTACCGGCCCGCTGCCCCGCGGCATACTGCCGGGCAAAGAAGAGCGACCCTAGGCAGTATTGGTCGCGGGCATCGTCAAAGACATATTCCTCGGCATCGAAGCAGACGAAGTCGACTCCAACCGGATCGGGCAATCCCGGCATCAACTGGGCCAGTTCCATCAGCACCGCCACGCCGCTGGCCCCGTCGTTGGCCCCAAGAAAAACGCCCCGCGGCTGCCGCGGATCACGATCAGGATAGGGCCGGGTGTCATAGTGAACGCCCAGCAGGACCCGCTCGGTTCGCTCAGGATGCCAGTGAACGATCAGGTTTTCCATACGCACCCATTCACCGGTGCGACCGTCACGGCTACGGAATGCCTGCCGAAAGACCTTTCCCCCCGCCTGCTGAAAGTGCCGAACCAGCAACTCTCGCTGCCGCTGCATACCGGGTGATCCGCTGGGCCGCGGTCCGAGATCGCAGATCGCCTCGAGGTGCCGGAAGGCCCGCTCACCCGAAAAGCCTTCCGGCTCGGCCGCTGTGAGGGGCGCGGCAACGAGGAGGCAGACCGCCACCCGCAGCTGCCACCCGCAGCCGACGACACCCGCGGGCACTGGTTGCGTTGCGGCCATGACTGCAGGGACGGCGCAGGGAAAGGAATCACGAAGGACACGAAGAAAAAGCAATTCGTCCAGAGCCTAGCAGACTGTGGAAATAGTCTGCCAACGCTCGGATGCGGCGATCGGCAACCCCGAAAACCCTCGGCGTTTTCGGGGGTTGCCCACAGGGCTCTTTCCACGGACAGCTAGGCCACCTTCGTCCGCTGATTCAAAAGCACCCTTTCCTGCGGTTCACGACTTCGTCGTGCCATCATTCCATGGCATCGTCGGTGGCCCGATCAAAGGTGGCCCGTCTCGTTGAACCGGACCAATTCTGGCCCCGGCCAGGCGAGCTCTGAGATTGAACAATTCGCGAGGGCCGGCAGCCTGGTGAACGGTCGCTCACTGGCCTCAGCCAGCAGCGGATGGTCGTGGCCAACCAGCAGGCCGAGGGCAGCGGTGAGGATGCCGCCGTGGGCCACCACGATCATTCTTTTTGTGGGACGACCCGCCAATGCCTCCAGTGCCTGTCGGCCCCGCTGGGCCAGCTGCCGCCGCGACTCACCCTCAGGAATCTGGTAGTCGACGTCTCCCGACTGCCAGCGGGCAACTTCGGTGGGAAACCGCACCGCCAGGTCATCCCAGAGATGTCCCTGGAAGATGCCGGCATGGAGTTCCCGCAAGTCGTCAGCAACCTGGACTGGCTTGCCAATTGCCGCCCCAATCGCTTCGGCGGTTGCGTGTGCCCGCCGCAGTGGGCTTGACCAGATTTCGTCGGCAGCAGCAATCTCCGGCTGGCTGCTACACCAGTCGGCAACTGCGGCCGCCTGCCGTTGACCGACTTCCGACAACTCGACGTCGGCCTGACCCTGTACCCGCCCCTCGCGGTTGGACAGGCTCTCGCCGTGACGGATCAGGATCTGCCGCATGCCGGCTCCGCACCTTTGGCTGAATCAGCGATCAGCGATCACCGGCTCATCCTGCTGATGGGCCTCGGAAAGCCGGTCAATAAAATCTGCGCCGGCCGTCTGCAGCATGAAGACTTCACTGGCAGACTGGTTCGCCCCATGGGGACGCACAATACAGATCACTTCAGCCTTGCCACCATGCTGTCGCACATGGTCGATGAGCGCCTGTTCGCCAGCAGAAAGCATTCCTGGGGTCGCCGCCGTGGCAGCGGGAGGCAATTCGGCGGCAACAGGCGGGAGAGACGCCTCAAGATCTGCTATCGGCTCATTCGGAGGCATGACAGCCGGCCCGCTCGATGCGGTCGGAACGGCATCGTCACGGTTCCGCCGATCAAAGGAAACCGGCGGCATCTCAGCCGGCATCCGCGGCGGCAGCCCCCGGCCATCGGCCTCAGCCAGTTCGGCTGCTGTCCCCGGATAGACGTGCCGGTAGACGAAGGCCAGGCCTGCTTCATCAAGGTGTTCATGAATCGACGGGAGGGCGGCAAACAGGCCCTCATTATCCTCAGGATCGGCGGCGTTGCAGACCCCGAGCAGGGTGCCATCGAGTGCAAACAGCCCTCCACCGCTGCGGCCTTGAACCGGCTGCCCGGCCACCTGAATGTTGGCTGGTCCCAGGTATTTATCGACCGATGTCACCTGGCTGACATGCATGGTGGGGTCTCGCCCGCCATCACAGCCGACGGTGACAACCGGTTCACCAACTTCGCGCGAACGACCGACGCCACCGATTGGGACCGGTTCGATCGCGGTCTCCGTGAAGACACTGACGAGGGCGAGGTCGCGGTCGAGATCGTAGGCCACCATCTGCCCGGCAACACGGCCAGCTGCCGGGTCACCAAAGAGGTCGACTTCGATCCGGCCGGAGCCGGCGGAGTCCCGGAAGATGTGGCCACAGGTGAGGATAAGCGCTTCACCCTGCCGGCAGTCAATCACCGTGCCAGTGCCCCATGAGGCCCCATCGGGGTCGGTGACCCGCAGCCGGGCGGTTGCCCGGATCAGTCGTCCGCTGAGCTGGGCCCTGGTGTCAGCTGCAAGGCTCGGCGGCGGACCGATCGGCTGCCGGGGAGCAGCTGCCCGCCGCTGGCGAAGTGGTCGATCGATTGGCTGGCCCGTCACCGGCTGGCTGACCGGGCCCGTCAGCAGGGCCGGCGGATGAGCGGTTGTTGGGCCGCCGGCTTCAATAGCCAACGTTGCCTTGGCTGGCTGAGTCGGCAGCGGAATACCCGGAATGGCACTGGCTGCTGGCGGCTCAACGGCAGCCTGCAGATCGGGCAGTCCCAGAGGCTGCCGACTCTTGGCCAGCAGTTTCTCAAGTTCTGCCCGGGTGGTCGCACCAGCAATCCGGCCAACCTCATGCCCCTGCACCAGCAGCACGTAACAGGGCACACCGGTTACGTTGAACCTTTTGACCAGATCGTGTTCCTGGTCGACATCGACGTGCCTCACCAGCCAGCCAGCGGCACCGATCTCGCCGATAAGTGGTGCCATCTGCCGGCAGGGACCGCACCACTCGGCTGAAAAGTCGAGCAGAACGACCTCACCAGCAGCCGCAGCGGCAGCTGGTGGCATCGCCTCAACCTGGGCCGACGCGAAGGACGTCCAGCCGAAGCAGAGCAGGCCGGCAAACAATCCGAAGCATGGCTTCTGTATCATCCGTGACTCCATCGGAGACAAGGCCGTGTAGGCGTTGGCTCCAGGCTGCATGGGTGCGGTGCAAATCGTGGCGGCTGTGGCTTCCCTGCCATCAACACTCCTCCCGGCGACGACGCCGAATGGGCCAAGGGATAGTGCCGCTCAGTCCGGGGCCAAACAAGAGCATTTTCGTTCCGAATGGCCTTTCCGCCGCCTCGTCAGCCACCCCACCTTCACACCTTTCCCCAACTCCAGCCCGGGTCCTACAATCGCCGACTCCACACTGCCCCTTTCCGTTATCGCCCCACGCAGGCCCATGCCCGATACCCGCCGGATCCTGATCACCTCGGCCCTGCCCTACGCCAATGGGCACATTCACCTCGGGCATCTCGTCGAATATATCCAGACAGACATCTTCGCCCGTTTTCAACGGCTGCGTGGCCACCAGGCCGTCTACCTCTGTGCCGACGACACCCACGGCACAGCGATCATGATTCGGGCCCGGGCCGAGGGCCGGCCTGAGCAGGAGTTGATCGCGGGCATGCGAGAGGCCCATCTGGCTGATTTTGGTGGCTTCCAAATTGCCTTCGACTACTACGGCTCAACCGACAGCTCAGCCAACCGCGACCTCTGCAGGCACTTCTGGCAGGCGTTGCGTGAGCGGGGGCTCGTGGTCAGCCGTGAGGTCCAGCAACTGTTCGACCCGGCCGCCGGAGTCTTTCTGGCCGACCGCTTTGTCCGCGGTGGCTGTCCGCGTTGCGGGGCAGCCGACCAATATGGTGATTCCTGCGAGGCTTGCGGAGCGACCTATTCGCCGGCCGATCTCGTCAATCCAGTCAGTACGCTTTCGGGAACCCCGCCGGAGGTGCGGTCAGCGGAGCACCTCTTCGTCACGCTTGAGTCACTGCGGCCCTTCCTCAGCGAGTGGACACAACAGTCCGGCGCAATCGACCCTCGCATCGCGAACTATCTTGCTGGCCACTTTCTCGGCGATCCGCTGCGTGACTGGGACATCTCGCGGCCGGCCCCCTACTTTGGCTTTGAGATTCCAGACGCCCCCGGCAATTATTGGTACGTCTGGTTCGACGCCCCGATCGGCTACGTCGCCGCCACCGAAGAATGGGCCGCCAAGCAGGGTGGAACGTTTGCCGACTGGTGGTGTCCCACCGCCAGCAACGATCCGGCTGCTGAAGTGCATCACTTCATCGGCAAGGACATTACCTACTTCCACACACTCTTCTGGCCGGCCATGCTCAAGGTGGCTGGCATGACACTGCCCACCAAGGTTCGCGTCCATGGCTTCCTGACGGTCAACGGCCAGAAGATGTCGAAGAGCCGGGGCACTTTCCTGCTGGCCCGCGACTATCTCGACCAGCTCGACCCAGCCGCCCTCCGCTACTACTACGCTGCCAAGCTCTCGGGCGGCATCGACGATATCGATCTCAACCTCGAGGAGTTCACCACCAAGGTCAACGCCGACCTGGTTGGCAAGGTTGTCAATCTTGCCAGCCGTACCGCCCGCTGGCTGTCCGAGACCGGACTGGCGACGCCCTATCCCGACGATGGCGGCTTGTTCGCCCAGGCGGCAGCCGATGGCGATGCGATCGCGGCAGCATATGAAAATTGCGACTTCGCCCGGGCTATGCGGCTGATAATGCAGGCAGCCGACCGAGCCAACCTCTACGTCGATCAGGAACAGCCCTGGAAGCTTGCCAAGGAGGGGCCGGAGGCAGCGGTCAAGCTGCAACAGGTCGCCTCAGTCGCGATTAATCTGTTCCGGCAGCTTGTTGTCTACCTGACGCCGACACTCCCAAAGCTGGCTGAAGCTGTCGGCCAACTCGTCGGTGGTCCAATCGATCACTGGAGCCAGTCACAGACGCCGCTGACAGGGATTCCAGTCAGTCGGTTCCAGCCACTGATGCGGCGAATCGAGCCCAGCCAAATCGACGCCCTGCTGCTCGCTTCCGCCGCCAGTCCCACCAATGACATGAAAGGAACGTCCATGACAGAAACATCGATACCTTCTGCCACACTCACTGATTCCCCTGAGCCGCTTGCGGCTGCCCCACTTGCCGAAACCTGCACCATCGATGACTTTGCCAAGGTTGACCTGCGGGTCGCTCGGGTGGTAGCGGCCGACGAGGTACCCGATGCCCGGAAACTCCTCAAGCTCACCGTTTCACTCGGTGGCGATGACCGACGGACCGTTTTCGCGGGCATCAAGAAGTTTCACAAACCGGAGGATCTCATCGGCCGGCTGGTGGTGGTGGTGGCAAACCTCGCCCCACGGCAGATGAAGTTTGGCCTCAGCGAGGGCATGGTAGTGGCCGCCAGCGGCGCAGGAGCCGAAGGTGTCTTCTTGCTTTCCCCCGACAGCGGCGGCCTCCCCGGCATGCGGCTCGGCTAGCTGCTAAGATTTCGGCGTAGATTAACGATGCCGCAGGGGAGGTTTGGCCATGAGTGCGAAGACAATTCTGTTTCCGACCGATTTTTCAACGGCCAGTGACGCCGCCCTGATTCATGCCGAGGCGTTGGCTAGGCAGTCGGATGCGAAGCTGCTCATCATCCATGTCGAGGAGCCACCGCTGGCTTACGGTGGGGGTGAACTCTACTACGGTCTACCGGAGCCGAGTTCCGAGCGGATTCTGCAGATGCTCGAAGACGTCCGGCCCTCTGATCCCAAACTGCCCTTTGAGCACCGGCTGGTGATGGGAGATCCCGCCGCCGAGATCGTCCGAATCGCCGAGGAGGAACCGGCCGAACTGATCGTGCTGGGAACGCACGGCCGCACGGGGGTGAGCCGACTGCTGATGGGAAGCGTTGCCGAGTTGGTGGTCAGGCGAGCAACCTGCCCGGTGCTCGTCTACCGCGAGCGGGAAGAAAAACTCGCGTCGAAGGAACCGGCCCCGGCGGGTAGCTGACAGCATGTCGGTAAGGCCAATGCTTGTGCAGCGGGCGGCGGTCCGAGCCGCTCTGCGGGACTGCCTCGATCGCCTCGGGTTCGTCGAGGTCGATACGCCGGTGCTTTCCTCCGAGGTGCTGCCCGAGGCCCATATCGAGCCCATTACAGTCTCGGTCGACAATGGTCAGGCACGATTCCTGCAAGCAAGTCCCGAGGCGTTGATGAAGCGACTGCTGGCCGCCGGGGCGGGCTCGATCTATCAGTTCTCCCGCTGCTTCCGGGCCGGGGAGCGGAGCCCCCGTCACGACACTGAGTTTGTGATGCTTGAGTGGTACCAGCCCGAAGTCACCCTCACGGAAACGGCGACACTGCTTGAGCAGCTGTTCGCAGAGTCGCTCGGCACCACAGGCCTTGAGCGAACCAGCTGCACTGCTGCCTTTGAGCAGTTTCTCGGAGTCGATCCAGTCACCACCGAAGCCGATGGCATGACAGCCGCGGTCACGCAACGGGGATTGCAACTGCCAGAGGGGCTGGCCGACCTTTCCGATTCAGCCCGCTGGAGCCTCTGCTTCAACCTGCTGCTGGCTGAGGTCGTCGCCCCACAGCTCGGGCATGGTCGGCCGACGATGCTTGAAAGCTGGCCGGCAGCTGAAGCGGCCTTTGCCAGACTCGATCAGCATGATCCAAGGCTGGCCCGACGCTTTGAGGCGTTTTTCAAAGGGGTCGAGTTGGTCAACGGCTGGGAAGAGGAGCCCTCAGCAGCCGTCCTTCGTCACCGGATTGAGGCCACCAACGCCATTCGCAAAGCTGACGGTCGCCGGGTGCTCCCGCTCCCCAACCGGCTACTGGCCGCTCACGGCGAAGCTATGCCCGAAGGTGTCGGTGCCGCCCTGGGATTCGATCGGCTTGTGATGCTTGCGGCAGGCAGCGAGTCGATCGATCAGGTGCGGGGATTCTCTTCGACAGACGCCTAAAAGCTAATCATCCGGATCAAACCGGATGATCCGCCAGCGTTCCACCATTTGTGTGCCTGTCACCCCAGGCGTCAACAATGGAACTCGGATAGTCTCCGGCCGCACGATCAGTTCAACCTGCCGGGGCCGCCCCGTAACAACCACTCCATCACAATCGCTAAGCGCGAGTGTCACCCGCCAACTACCAGCAGCATACGCATCGTCACGGCGGCAGCTTGCCACGACTGCCTTACGACAACCCTCAACCGCCGTGACGCTTGGCAGTTGCCGAAATGCCTTGAGGGCCGCTGATTCGTCCTGCCGCTCGGCGGCATCATGCTCATGCTCCTCTGCATGCTCGTGTGGCTCGAGCCCGCCTGCGGCAAAGGGATCATCCGCAGCCGGCAAAGCAGCCTGCGCACAGAAGTCGTGAGCTTCAGTCCAACGCCCCGCCTGAACGGCCTGCTGCCAGCTGCTGGCTGTTTCGATCGCCCGCGCTCGACCAATCCAGTGATCAGTCACGGTAAACCCAATCGCCTGGCAACCAAACCCAACAGCCAATGCCAGACCTGACAGCGCCAAGGCCCGACCGGCCTTGGGAGGTGTACCGGTCGCAGTGTCCCGCAACGCGACGGCAGCAAGCCCGGCGGCCAACAGCGGAACAACCCAGAGCACCTGACTCGTCAGTGCCAGAGCCGAAAGACCACCACCGACCAGTGCCAGCACCGCCGGTGTGCTCACCGGTCGGTACGACAGCTGCTCATCGCAGTCTTCATCCAACGGCGTCATGCTCTCATCCCCCGTCAGCCAGTCTCAGCCACTACCCAGTCCGTCGCGGTGATGCGGTTCGGTTTTTCTTTTTCGATGTGAACACCCGCTGCATTTCATCAAGTGAACTTACCCCGGCAAGTACCAGTTCCATGCCGTACTCCCGCATTCCCCGGAAGTTATCTTCACCAGCCGCCTTGCGAAGCTCTGCCGGTCCGGCCCGCCGGGCAATTTCCTTCCGTAGCGATGTTCCGGTGGCCATTTCAAATGCCCCCGTTCGACCAAGAAAACCGCGGCCCGAGCAGAAGCGGCAGCCGCCGTGCTCAGAAACATTCTTGATATGCGGTACGTCCTCAGCAGTTTTGCCGAATTTCTCCAGCAGCGGCAGGGGCGGTTCTTGCTCTTCCGCGCACTTCGGACAGAGTTTTCGAATCAGCCGCTGGGACACCGAGCCAAGGAAGCAGCGGGCCAGATCACTGGGCTTGATGCCAAGTTCAAGAAGTTTTCCGATGGCCTCAATGCTGTCGTCCGCCGACAGGCTGACGATCACAAGCTTGTCCTCGAGCGCTCGGCCAACCAAATCGGCCGCCAGTTCGGGGTCGGCCAGCCGCCTCGTGACAAACCCACTGGGATACGACAAGGCTGCCTTTTCCACTGCGGTCACCGGTGTCTCGCCGGCTCCAGCATCATACTTCTGAACCTTCACATTCTGAACTTCAGCTGCCTGCTCTCCAGCCTCCTCGATCGAAACAAAATCACGCATCAGCCGGTCGGCGGCGGTTACTACCATGTCGAAGCAGGTCGACAGCCCATGCCCTGGCGCTGCTGAAACCAGCACCAGCCCCCGCTTGAGATTGACCAACCGCTGCAGCCGCTCCAGCATCTCGGCCGGCATCCCAAGGTCTTCCGCCGACTTGAACTTTGCGGGTGGGGTTTCAAATTCGAGAGCGAACTGTTCGCCCGCCTTGGTCATTTTTGTCGCGAGCCGACAGCCACGCTGTTTGCCGTCAACCTTGATTGCAAATGAACCTTCCTGGGGCCGCCCCCGCTTTTTCGGTGACAGCCCAGCCAACCGCAGCAGCATCGTCACAACTTCAGTTCCGGTTTCGGCATCGAGCGGCGGGGCGTCGTCCCAGATCTCTGATTGGCTGCTTTGATGTTTCTGCTTTGGTGTTTTGCCCACAGCGATCCGCACCGGCTGCTTGACACCATCAGCATCATGGCGGACGTGCAGCCCACCTGAGGTGTCATCAAGCAGGATGGTCGGCACGCGGGCCGCGACACCCTCGGCCAGAATTTTCACAAGTTCCTTGCTGAGTGGATTCTCCGTGACCTTTTCAACAAGCAGCGTGTTTTCGTCGGGTAATTCACGGCAGGTAGCGACCAGTTCGATCTCCGGCAGTTTCGCAACCACTTCTCCGGTATCGTTGAGCGCACGGGACCGTGCAATGAAATAAACCACCAAAGGCACCAGCCAATCGGCCGCCAACACACCCACGCCCAGCCAGAGCAAGCCCGCTTCGAGGAAGGCATATTCGGTCCAGTTGAGCCCGACTGCCGCGAGTAAAGCCACCATCAGGAAGGCATAGGGAAAGACAACTATCTTCTTCCATTTCTTGCTGCCCAGTCGTTGTCGCCGGGCGTCCGCAACGACCCACCAACTCGTGCCAGCCCAGAGCAGACTCACCACTCCCAGAACCACCCCCCCCACGATCACGGTATTCAAATCGAGTTTGAGTTCGGCCTTGTCCTGATTTTTCTCGGCCTCGGCGGCTTCGTCCCCTTGCTGGTCAGCAGCTGCGGCCGGTTTGGCCTGCTGGCCCTGCTGGGCAAACACGGCCGCCGGGCTGACGAAAACAGCGGCAGACCAAACGATTACCGCCAGCCACCGGCTGAACTGCAGCCGTGAACCAGTATTTCCACGCACGCTCGTCACATTCCTCTCCCGCAGTATCTCCGCAGCCAGCCTTGCACGGCAGCCGCCCGCCTACACGATTCCCTTCAGCGCCATCATCAGTTCCTCACGGTTTGGCGCGATCTCAAGGGCAGCCTGACGGTCAATCAGCTCCTTGTCGATGAGGCTCTTGAGGCTCTGGGTGAAGTTCTGCATGCCGTCCTTACCTGACTTACGAATATGGTCAGCAAGCAGATGCTCCTGTTCTTCAAGCACGTATTTCCGCACCAGTACATCAACAAACATCAACTCGACAACCGGCACCCGGGCCACCCCCTCCTTGATTGACTTGAGCAGCTTCTGGGCGACGATTCCCTTCATATTGAAGGCGATCGCACTACGGATGGCGGCATGCTCTTCCTGAGGAAATAGGTCAAGGATACGGGAGATCGTACTCGGGGCGTTGGAGGCATGGATCGTGCCGTACACGAGATGCCCCGTCTCAGCGGCGTGGATCGCTGTCTTGAATGTATCGACGTCGCGAAGCTCACCGACCAGAATGATGTCAGGGTCTTCTCGGACGGCATGCTTCATGCCAATTTCAAAGTTTTTGACATCTGTACCGATCTCTCGCTGATTGATCAGGCACTTCTCTTCGGTAAAGACGAACTCGATCGGATCCTCAAGCGTCAGGATATGCTTGCGGTAGTTCCGGTTGATGTAGTTGAGCATCGATCCGATCGTCGTGCTCTTCCCCGACCCCGTCACTCCGGCAAGCAGCACCATCCCCTGCTCAAGCGTGCAGAGTTGCTCGATCGCCGGGGGCAGAAAGAGTTTCTCGAAGTCAGGAATGGTGTTGTTGACCTTCCGGGCCACCATTCCCAGGGCTCCCTGCTGATAGAGCAGATTCACTCGGAACCGCCATCTGGTCCCATCAACAACGGCACTGTGGGCGAAGTCCGCGCCCCCCTCGTCTGCAAGAATTTGCCGCTGCCGATCATCGAGCATCGGAAAGCAGATTTCCTGCATTTTTTCTGCGCTGATCGGCGGCGCCTTCAGTGGCTGTAGCGCCCCCTTCACCCGCATGTATGGCGGCTGGCCCGACTTCAGATGCAGGTCCGATCCATTGAGCTTGACGAGTGCCTCGAAGTAGCGATCGATCTCGAGTTTGTCCTGCTTCCCACTTGCAGAAACGACAGGTGCCGGATCTTCAGCGACAAAGGCTGCCTCAGCTGTTTCAGCTCCCGATTTGGCGTCGAGCATATCTTGGTTCCACTAGCAGGTGGGCCGCCTCCTCCCCGGACAACGGCGTTGACTTCAGATCATCACAATAAACCATGGCGGCTCCGCCACCAAGCGAAAGCGGCTCCGGGGCAACTTCCTCCGGGGCTTACACCGGCCGCACTGGTATGCCCCGGGCAGCCAGCATCGCCTTGGTTTCCGCGATGCTACAAACGCCGAAATGAAAAATCCCGGCAGCCAGCACGGCGTCGGCCGCACCATATTCGATGGCATCGGCAAGATGCTCGGGGCCGCCGGCCCCACCGCTGGCAACGACGGGGATACCGACCGCTCGGCTGACAGCGGCGGTCATTTCCAGGTCATAACCATCCCGCGTGCCGTCGCGGTCCATGCAGGTCAGGACAATCTCCCCCGCCCCGAGTGACTCAACCCTTCTCGCCCACTCAACCGCCTCAAGGCCGGTCGGCACCCGGCCGCCATTGACGAAAACTTCCCATACTTCACGCCCGTCCCGCACCACCCGCTTGGGGTCGATATTGACCACAGTGGCGCAACTCCCCAACCGGTCGGCGACAGCCGTAATGAGTTCGGGGGTTCTGACCGCTGCTGAATTGATGCTCACCTTCTCGGCTCCGGCATGCACCAACTCGACTGCATCGCCAAGTGTGCGGATCCCGCCGCCAACGGTGAACGGCATAAAGATCGTCTCGGCCACTCGGCGAACCATGTCGAGCATGATTGCCCGCCCCTCGTGACTGGCTGTGATGTCGAGGAAGACCAGTTCATCGGCCCCTTCAGCCTCGTACCGGGCTGCCACGGCTACCGGATCACCCGCATCGACCAGTTCCAGGAACTTTGTCCCCTTCACGACCCGCCCCTTCTCAACATCAAGGCAGGGAATAATTCGCTTTGCAAGCATCGCTTGGCCCCTCAGGTTGTCGACCCACCGATGCGACCGTCCTCGGGACTTGAGGCGGTGGCATACCGCTTGCGGGGAATGCGACCGGCCAGAAAGGCCTCGCGGCCAGCTTCACAAGCCGCCCGCATCGCGCGGGCCATCCGCAGCGGATCGGCGGCATGGGCGATTGCCGTGTTGAGCAGGACGCCGTCAACACCCAGTTCCATCGCTGCTGCAACGTCACTTGCAGTGCCTACTCCGGCATCGACGATGACCGGATAGCCGGGGTCGCCGTCCTTGAGATATTCCAGGCAGATGCGCAGGCTGTTGGCATTGAGAATACCCTGGCCTGATCCAATCGGACTGCCTGCTGGCATCACGCTGGCAGCCCCGAGGTCCTTGAGTCGCTTTGCCACGACGGGATCGTCACTCGTGTAGACAAGCACCGTAAAGCCATCAGCGACCAACCGCTCAGTTGCCGCCAGCGTACCGACCGGATCGGGCAGCAGCGTCTTCTGATCGCCAAGCACCTCAAGTTTTACCCACTCACTCCCGGGATTACCGAGTTCACGAAGCAGTTCCCTGCCCAGCCGGGCAACCCTGACGGCATCGTCGGCAGTGAAGCAGCCGGCGGTGTTGGGCAGCAGCGTGTAACGCGTGGTATCGAGATG
>Ga0114919_10000734_pt1 | contig 25953 bp, 15 predicted proteins | sample BlataG_FD_88682 | JGI IMG/M metagenome (GOLD analysis project Ga0114919, IMG submission 88682) | Deep subsurface microbial communities from Black Sea to uncover new lineages of life (NeLLi) - Black_00105 metaG | ecosystem: Environmental > Aquatic > Marine > Oceanic > Sediment | place: Atlantic... | reverse complement strand
CGAGCGAGCTCTGGAAGCAAGCGAAGCCTGGAGGGCGAAGCGCAGCGGACAGGCAGTGAACGAAGGCCCGGATGGCCTGAGTGAACGTCCAGCGAGTGGGCAGGGGCACCACCGACCGACTGGCTGGCGCAAAGCTGATACTATCCCAAACGTGCTGCCCGTCCGGTCGCTTCCGCTCCCGGCTTCCTTCTGCTCGCTTCGGTTGATGAGGTCGGGGGTGCCTCTGCCTGCGAGCGAGCTCTGGAAGCAAGCGAAGCCTGGAGGGCGAAGCGCAGCGGACAGGCAGTGAGCGGCGGCCTGGAGGGCCGACGCGAACGTCCAGCAAGTGGGCAGGGGCACCACCGACCGACTGGCTCTCCGAAAAACCCACATTTTACGGAACACTCAGACATCCTGTCCGACCTTTCCCGGGGGTGGCGTCCTGCCGCCGGTGCATGTGCGTTTTACCGGCAAAACTGCCCCGTTTTTGGCCTTCGCCCCACCTCGGCATTTCGCTACCGTTCCCCACCCACCGGCGGCCGCGGTGCTTTCGCGACCGCCGAACGAGTGTTCCCGCACCCTGAGGAGCCGCTCCACCATGGATCGCACCCAACTGTCGGCCGTCGTTCTCGATCTGCTCGAGAAGGAAACTGGCGAAACCTACGAAACGCTTGATGAATCGACCACGCTTGCTGAAGGGCTCGGGCTCGACTCACTCGACATGGCCGGCCTCGTCCTTCATATCGAGAGCCACTTCGGCATTCAGATCGAGACCGAACTGCTCGACAAGATCAAGACCGTCGGACAGATGCTTGACACCCTTGAAGAAAAATTGACCGCTAAGGAAGCCGCCAAAAAGGCTGCCTAGTTACCGGAAAGGAATAGGCGGGGCTGCTTGTGAACACCAACTTTGCAGCCGGCTGACTGCCTCATTCCAGCCGACTGGGCACGATCAGCCCCACAGCCACCACCCATGCCCATGACTACCGGCATGCCACACGACATTCAGGATACCGTGACCCCGGGTACCTGCCTGATCAGAGGCGGGCAGGTGATAACCGTGCGTCGATCCGAAGTTGCCGAGCTTGCCCGGCAGCCAGTCCCAGCTGGTGGGCCATCGCTGCCCCCGCGGTTCCTGCGGCATGCCGATGAACAGACAGTGGTCGGGATGCGGGCTGTGCTTCAGACGCTTGCGGAAGCTGGCGGTGATGCTCATGACCTGACATTTGATGCGGTGGTCGCAGCCAGCTGCCGGGCGGGCCAGCCCACTGCCGCCCGCACAATGGTGGCTTTGCAGCAGCAGGGTCCGGTTGGGGTCACGCCCCATGTTGTGCCCCAATGCTCGCTCCACTCGCCCGCCTCAGCGGTGAGCGTCGGCCTCGGCATGCACGGCCCCACGATCGGCGTAGGTGGTGGGCCGGCAGCTCTTGCCGAGGGCCTGCTGTCAGCTGCCACGCTGGCAATGTCGCTTGCCGTCACCCAGCCAGCAGCTGCCATTTGGCTCATTGTCACCGGCTGGGATGGACCACCAGCGCTTGATGACAAGGCGACCCCGACGAATGACTCGACCTGTAGGGGCCTTGCCCTCTGCCTCAAGCCCCTGGCCGCAGGCACACCGCTGCCCGAGGCCGCAATCCTGCGGATCGACTCGTGCAAAAGCCCGAACTCACTCGAAGAATTCACTGGCGACCGGCCGCTTTGGGAATTCTGTGAACGGCTGACCCAAGGGCGGGCCACCCACATCGGCTGCGGCCGTGGACTTGCCGCGTCGCTGATCCCCGGCGAGATGGGCTTCGGGTTCGGTACACCAGCGACAACGCGGGAGGCGGCCTGATGGCCACATCGACTTCCGCCGTCGTCATCACCGGCATCGGTGCCGCCACGCCGCTGGGTAACTCCTTTGGCTCGATTGCCGATGCCCTCGCCGCCGGCCGCTCAGGTGTTGGCCGCTACGATGCTGGCACCTATGGCCGGCCCCAGGAATATCCGGCTGCCGTCGTAGCTGACATTCCCTCTCCGCCGGCCAGCGTTGTCTGTCTCCCGCCGGGTGACTTTGGCCGCCGCAGCCGGCTGGAACAGCTCGCCCTCGGCCCGGCCGCCTGGGCAATCCACGACGCCGGCCTCGAACTCGGCGGGCAGCAGGCTCCTCCCCCCGACCGGATCGGGGTCATCGCCGGCATCGGTGCTGAACAGCTGAAAGATTGGGAGCGTGACTATCTTGACGGTGGCCATGATGTCTTCGGCCCCGCCAACCGGCTGACGCTGGTGCAGCGGCTGGCGGCAACCCTGGGGATCGGCGGCCCCTCAACAACGGTTGCTGCAGCCTGCGCATCGAGTGGATTTGCTCTTGCGCTGGCCCGCTCGTGGCTGACGGCTGGCTGGGTTGATGCCTGCCTGGTGGGCGGCTGCGATGTGCTCAGCCCGACCGCCCTGGCCGCTTTCCACAACCTGCGGGCCCTCTCCCGCCGCGAGGATCATCCGCAGCAGGCCTCCCGTCCGTTCGACCGTGACCGCGACGGCTTTGTGATGGGTGAGGGCGGGGTGTTCTTCATGCTGGAACGTCGGGCCGATGCTGATCGCCGGGGGGCTCGCTGCTACGGCGAACTTGCCGGGGTTGGGATGTCGGGCGACGCCAGCCACATGGTCACACCCTGCAGCAATCCGACCGAGGCAGCCCGGGCCATCGCCGCGGCACTGGCCGACGCAGGCCTGACTGCCGAGACGATCGACTACATCAATGCCCATGCCGCCGGCACACCGGTGGGGGATGCCGCCGAGGCTGCCGCCATCCGCACGGCCCTTGGGCCAGCCGCCGAAGGGATCCCGGTCAGTTCAACAAAAAGCATGTCCGGCCACCTCATCAGTGCCGCGTCGGCCTTCGAGGCAGTCGCTTGCCTGGCTGCCATCGACCGCGGTTTCCTGCCGCCAACCATCAACCTGGATAAGCCGGACGAGGCCTGCCAACTGGTCCATGTGCCGCACACGGCCATTACCGGCAAGGTGGAGATTGCCGCCAGCAACTCCTTTGGCTTCGGCGGGGCCAACCTCTGCCTGGTACTTAAACGGGCTGCCTGAACCGAAACCACTTCCGCTTTCACCGATTCCCCTCTCACCCCCTTTGGAGTTTTGCATGACAACCGCCACTTCGCTTCCGACCCTCACCCTTCCCACCATTGGCGCCGCCACCGACAGCCTGCTGGCCACCCTGGTTGCCGACTGGCATGTGGTCGAGCCGGCGCACAGCCAGACCGGCCTGGCCGGCAAAATCTGTGACCTGCACCGGTTCAACTTCCTGCTCTGGCACGAGGAAGACATCGCCCGGTCGCCGGACGTCACCGACACCAAGATTGCTGCCGTCAAGCGGGCCATCGACGGCTACAACCAGGCCCGCAATGATGCCATCGAAAAAGTCGATGACTGGCTGATCGAGGAATTGGCCCGCCAGGGCGTGACCGCCGCGGCCGACGCGCCGGCAGCCACAGAGACCCCGGGGGCCGCGATCGACCGACTGAGCATTCTTGAGTTGCGCCGTTTCCACATGCGGGAGCAGCTTGAGCGGGAAGACGCCAGCCAGGAACACCGCGAGAAAGTGGCCAGCAAGATGGTCATCCTCGATCAGCAGCGGGATCACCTGATCACGGCACTTGACCGGCTGCTCACCGAGATCTTTGGCGGTGAGCGACCGCTGCGGGTCTTCCGCCAGATGAAGATGTACAACGACCCGACGATGAACCCCTATCTCTACAAGTCAGCTGCCAAACCTGCAGCTTGACTGGGAGTGCGGGGCTCGCCACACCAACGCGGTCACCTCACTCACCGCCTATCCGGATTCGCCGCCGATAGATTCGGTCGCCGTTGGTCACCAGCAGGATGTCCTGCTGGGGGCCGGCGAGCATGCAACTGGTCAGCGGCTTAGACTGGCCTTCCCGCTCGGGTGGCGGCAGCAAGCCGCTGTGCCGACCGGTTGGGTCGAAGACCTGCACACCGAGGGCTGACGTGATGTAGACGCGACCAACCCGGTCGACTGTCATGCCGTCACCCCGCGATGCTTCCTGATAGGGCGGCGGCTGGTTGAAAGCAAACTCTCCCTTGGGGTCGATTGGCCGCCAGAGGGTCATCGCCGGCAGCTTGGCATCGAGTTCACTGTCGCCAGTCAGCCGAAACATCCAGGCATGCCTGCCCCGATATTCCGAGACTGCCAGTGTGCCGCCATCGGGCGAAAAGGCGATGCCGTTGGGGGCGATGATGTCACTGCCGACGATCTTGGTTGCACCGGTCGCTGGATCGATTCGCGTGACCCGACCTGCCTTGGTCTCGGTAATGAAGATCATGCCATCGGAGCTGATGGCCAAGTCGTTCGGAGTGACGTCGTGGGCCACCTCCGTAACGTTCCCCGAGGATGGATCGATTCGGATCACCCGCTGCTTCGCTCCCTGGCAGGCATAGAGCATGCCATCAGGGCCAAACTCAAGGCCGCTGACGCTCTCCCGGGTAACAATGCTGCGGGCGTCACGGCCTGCCTCCACATCGGCTGCGGCAATCCGATAAACAGCCGGCTCTTTCATGTCGCAAAAGAAGAGATTGCCGTCAGCATCACAGCAGGGCCCGTCGGCAAACTTCAGCTCAGTCACCAGCGGCTGCCAGGTCTCACCCGGAATCAGCAGCTTCATCAGGGTCATGTCGCCGCGAAGGTTCCCGCTGACGTCAACCTCGGGGGTGGACTGAGCTGTCCGCCAGAGCCAGGCCAACGCCTCGGGAAACAGCGCCGACGCATGCCGAGCGTTGTGGCCGTAGCCCTCGGCCCAGTCAAACCGCAGGTCATAGCCCATCGAGCGGAGCGCTGCGGCCAACTGGCGGTTGGCAATCGGCCAACTGCCGAAGGGGTTGTCGATATCGCCGCTGGTATCGGCAAGATACACCCGCAACGGCTTCGGCTCAGTCTGCCGAATAATTGAAGGGTAGACATTGCCACCCCGCAGGTTGGTAAAGCTGCCGATGGTGGAGAGCACCTTCCGAAAGGCATCGGGCCGCTCCCAGGCAACCGTGAAGCTACAGATACCGCCCGAACTCGCCCCGCAGATTGCCCGCATCTCGGGATCAGCCGAAAGTACATAGCGCTTCTCGACCTCGGGAATGATTTCCTCGAGCAGAAACCGGCTATAGCGATCACCGAGACTGTCGTACTCATAGCCGCGGTTGGAGGACTTCCAGGGACTCTTCGGTTCCGGCTTGTCACTGGCATGGCCGGGATTGAGAAAGATGGCAATCGTCGGCGGCATCTTTCCGGCTGCGATCAGATTGTCGAAGACGACTGGCACCCGCCACTGGCCATCTGGTTTCTGATAGCTGTGGCCGTCCTGAAAAACCATCAGGGCCGCTGGGCGATCGGCTGTGTACTGGGCCGGGACATAGATGGCCCAGTCGCGAACAGTGCCGGGAAAGATGGCCGATTTCCAGGGCGGCATCTGCTCGACCCGGCCGTGGGGCACGTCGTCTCGGGGCACAGCCAGTGGATGCGGTTGCCAGTCCGGTTCGCTGGTTGCGACCGGATTCGCTGCCGCAACTGGCTCATCCGACCAGAGCCAGCGGAGATCATCCGCCAGCCGCAGGCCGGCTGCCTTGGCGTTATGCCCTCCCTCAGTCCAGGTGAGCCGGTGCTGGTAACCCGCGAACCGCAGGGCGGCTTCCATGTCCTCATTGCCCAGCGGCCAGTTGCCGAAAAGGTTGTCGAGGTCATCACGGCCCTCCTGCAGGCAGACCCGAATCGGCTTGGGGCTGCCCTTCGTCTGGCGGATCAGACCGGGGTAGGCCCACCCACCGCGAATATTGGTGAAGCTGCCGATCTGGCTGAGCACACGGCCGAACTGATCGGGCCGCTCCCAGGCTGCCGTGAAGGCACAGATGCCACCCGATGAGATCCCACAGATCGCCCGATCGGCAGGCTGGTCCGAGATGGTGAGTCCCTTAGTCGCCACCGGAAGGAACTCGTCGATGAGAAACCGAACATAGCGATCACTTAATGAGTCGTACTCAAACGAGCGGTTGCTGCGTGCCAAGGCCCCAGGCCGTTTCGGCGGAATGACACCAGGATTGACAAACACCGCTACCGTCACCGGCAGCTCACCCCGGTGAATCAGGTTGTCGAGGAGGACCGGCACGCGAAAACTGCCATCGGGCTTGGCATAGTTCTTGCCGTCCTGAAAGACCATCAAACGGGCCGGTATACCGTCCTGGTACTGGGCCGGAACGTAGACCGCATAGTCTCGTTCAGTCCCCGGAAAAATCGTGCTGTCGGTGAATCGCGCTGTCCGGAGGGCGCCCTGGGGAACCCCTGCCTGCACCGTCCGAATCGCATCGTCACCTGTCGGCTCTGCGGCCGTCAGTGCTGGGATCACGAGCACTGTCGTGAGGGCCGCTATCAGCCAGCGAAACGGGGACGCAGCACTTTTGCTCATGAGAAATCCTCGAAAAGAAACAGGGAGTGAATTCGTCGCAACGCAACTGCAGGATTGCCAGCATGAACCCTCTCGCTGCTGACCGCAAGCCAGGCTGGCAGAGCTGGCAGCGTAGCCGGCCGACAACCAGCAGGAAACTCTCCACGCAGGCGTTCGGTACCACATGACGCCGCCACTCAAGCGAGTACCCCATGCACCAGTTCACCGTGTACATCGGTCAGGCGATAGTCGCGGCCCTGATGACGGAATGTGAGTCGGGTATGGTCGAGGCCCAAGAGGTGCAGAATGGTGGCGTTGAGGTCATGCACGTGGACGGGCTGCTCGGTGATTGAAAAGCCGAGTTCATCAGTCGCTCCATAGACCATACCGGCCCGGCTGCCACCCCCGGCCAGCCACATCGTGAAGGCATTCTTGTGATGGTCGCGACCCGCCTTGGTTTTCTTACCGGCAGCGTCCGCCCCTTGCGCCAGTGGCGTGCGGCCGAACTCGCCTCCCCAAACCACGAGGGTCTCGTCAAGCAGGCCCCGACGGCGGAGGTCGGTGATGAGTGCCGCCATCCCCCGATCAACATCACGACACTTCGCCGGCAGCCGCGTCGCGAGGCTGCCGTGATGATCCCAGTCAGAATCGAACAGCTGGATGAACCGCACGCCCCGCTCAACCAGTCGACGGGCAAGCAGGCAGTTGGCGGCAAAGGATGGCCTCCCAACCTCAACGCCGTATAGCCCAAGCGTCTCGGCCGTTTCGCCCGCAAGATCGGATAACTCAGGGACACTGGCCTGCATCCGATAAGCCATTTCGTACTGGCCGATCCGGGTGGCAATCTCAGGGTCTGATGTGTCGGCAAGCTGGATCGCATTAAGGCCATTGACGGTATCAATCAGCCTGCGGCCATCCGCTCGGGAACGGCCCGCCGGATTGCTCAGATAGAGCACCGCGTCGCCGCTGGAGCGAAACCGGACGCCCTGGTGAATGCTCGGCAGGAAGCCGTTGGACCAGAGCTGCGAACCGGCCCCACCCGCCGGGCCGGATAGCAGGACGACATAAGCAGGCAGGTCCTCGTTCTCGCTGCCAAGGCCATAGGTCGTCCAGGCTCCGAGGCTCGGCCGGCCGCCTCGGCCGAAGCCGCTGTGCATGAACATTTGGGCGGGGGCGTGGTTGATCTCATCGGTATGGACGCTTCGGATCACACACAACTCGTCGACAACCCCGGCAAGCCGGGGGAGATGCTCGACTAGCTCAAGGCCGGCCTGTCCCTGCCGGGAGAATTTGAATGGCGACCCGGCAAGCACCTTCTGCTCGCCAATGAAGGCCAGCTTCAGATGCTCCGTCAGTTCGGCCGGGCAGGTTTCGCCATGCCGCTTTGCCAGCAGCGGCTTGGGGTCGAACATGTCAAGCTGCGATGGGGCTCCGACCATGTGCAGGTGAATCACCGCCTTGGCCTGCGGGGCAAACTGCGGTGGCCGAGCCGCCAGCGGATTGGTGGACGACTCGGCGGCGGCTCCGGGAAGATCACGGGCCAACAACGTGGCCAGCCCAGCGGCCGAGAGGCCGAGCCCGCCACCGAAGAAATCCCGACGCGTAACATCAACGAAGGCGGGACTGCCGATTGTATCGTCGCTGGCAATCTGCATCGGATCGTACTCCCCTCAGCCCTTCGTGATCGTCTCATCGAGATTGAGAATCGCCGCTGCCACCACGTACCAGACGACCACATCTGCCGCATCAACGTCCGGCGGCAGGTCGATCGTCGGATGGGCCTTGAGCACCTCGGCAATCCGCCCGGGCTCCGCTTCCAGCCGCTCTCTTTCTGTTGCCAGCAGCTGCCGCAGAAGTTCGGCTTCAGCCGGCGCGGGCTCGCGGGCTAGCGCAATCCGAAAGGCATGGTTGATCCGGGCATCTCGATCGGCCTCCGATTGCTCTGTCACAATCCGCCGGGCAAAGCCGAGGGCGGCCTCGGTGTAGACCGGGTCATTGAGCAGAACGAGAGCCTGCAGCGGCGTATTTGAACGTGACCGTTTGACCACGCAGGTCATTCGACCGGTGGCATCAAAGGTGACGAGGCTCGGATAGGGGCTACCCCGCTTGAGCACCACGTAGAGGCCACGGCGATAGCGGCGTTCCCCGGGGCTGACCTCATAGCGGTATTTCTTGCCCCCCACCTTCGTCCAGAGGCCCACAGGCTGGGGCGGCCGAATCGAGTCGCCCCCTTTTTCACGGCTGAGCAAGCCGGCGATTGCCAGCGCATTGTCGCGAATCGCCTCGGCATCGAGCCGGAATCTCGGCCCCCGCGACAACCAGCGGTTGTCGGGATCCCGGGATCGGCGAACTGCCGAAACCTGCGAACTCTGCCGGTAGGTGCGACTCAGGACGATCCGCCGGATCAGCCGCTTGAGACTCCAGCCGTCCTCCATCCAGTCGACGGCAAGACTGTCAAGCAGCTCTGGATGGCTCGGAGGCTCTCCCTTGATGCCGAAGTCCTCAAGCGTCGTCACCAGCCCCCGGCCAAATATTTCAAACCAGATGCGATTAACCAGCACGCGAGCCGTCAGTGGGTTTTCGCGGGCGACCAGCCAGCGAGCCAGAGTCAGCCGGTTGGCCGGGCCGCCTGGTGTGACGCCGAGAATAGCAGGCGTGCCGGCGGCAACGGGACGGAGCGGATCGGTAAAGTCGCCCCGGTTGAACAAAAAGGTCTCCCGGGGTGCCGTTGTCTGACGCATCACCAGGGTTTCTGCCGACGGCAGATCGTCCAGCCTGTTTTGAAGCTGCTCAACCCGCTGCCGCGCGGCCTTGACTGCAGCCTGGCTGGCCTCCTTCCGCAAGGGTTCCTCGCCAGCAGCGTCACCACTCGCACCGCCATCGGCGGCAGCCAGCGGCTCGTCTGTTGGCGGCGCGGCGGCCTCGAGTTGTTTGAGGTCTGCTTCTGCTTCGTCCAGGAGCCGGGCCAGACGATCACGATCGACCGCCCAAGGATCAACTGACAGTGGCATCGATGGACCGACGAATCTGATTGAACTGGGAACTTTGGGATTCGACCGCTCGACTTCCGTTTCTGTCGAGTTGAAGTAGGCCGCCATCGCGTAATAGTCCACCTGCGGAAACGGGTCGTATTTGTGGTCGTGGCACTGCGCGCACTCAAGCGTTGTGCCCAGCCAGACCGCCCCGGTCGTATTGACCCGGTCAAAGACCTGGTTGATCCGACTCTCCTCCGGATCGGTGCCTGCCTCAACATTGGTCGGGGCGCAGCGATGAAATCCGGTGGCAACGCGGGTCGACTCATCGGCCTCAGGCAGGAGATCTCCCGCCAGCTGCTGGATGGTGAACTGGTCGAATGGCATGTCGGCATTCAAGGCAGCGACCACCCAATCGCGATAGGCCCAGAGGCTGCGGAGGTCATCCCGCTGATAACCATGCGAATCGGCGTAGCGGGCCAGATCGAGCCACATGCGGGCCCAACGAACCCCAAACTCATCGCTATCAAGCAGCCGGTCGACCAGCCGCTCGTAAGCGTCGGCATCCTGCTCTGCCAGGAAGGCTGCCCGCTCATCCAGGCTCGGCGGCAGCCCTGTCAGGTCGAAGGAAACCCGCCGCAGTAGCCGTTCCCGTTCAGCTGGTGGCGCAAATGACAAACCTTCACGGCCATGGGCCGCCGCAACCCAGCCATCAATCACCGGATCACTGAGCACCAGATTACCGCGATCCTCGTTACCACGCTCCTCGTCGTGAGCCGCTGCCAGCGGTGCTGGCTGCCGAACCGGCGGCACATACGCCCAGTGCGTTCCCACAACGAGATCCTTGGGCCAATCCGCTCCCTTAGCAATCCAACGCCGAATAGCCGTCTGCTCGGCAGCTATCAGCCCCGGTCCCCGCGGTGGCATTGCCTCATCGTCACTCCGGGCAAGGCTGATGCGACGGTAAAGCTCGCTGCCTGCCGGCTCGCCTGGCGCAATCACCGGCCCCGTATCACCACCCTTGATCGCAGCGGCCCGATCATCAAACCGCAACCCACCCTCTTGGGCCTGCGATCCATGACACTCAAAGCAATGCCGCTGCAAGATGGGCAGCACATCAGCCGCAAAATCAACAGCCAGCGGAACAGTGGCGGGCGTTGCCCATGGTTCGCCAGCAGGAGCCGTCGGCCCCGAAGCAACGACCGCCGCCAAGCACGCCCACTGCACCACCAACCGCCAGCGAAAACTCCCGCCACCCGGAGGACCATCAAGCCTGGTATTCTCTGGGTGAGGGACCATTTTGATTTCATTCCAGAGGAATGTTCACAACCGCCGCCAAAGTGCAGCCTGCAGACCCGTCAAAATCTTGACTGTCTTCTCGAGATCCGCCTGTGGGTCATCCTGCGCCCAACAGCTTATGGTACCACTTCCTTCTGTTACGTTAACGACACGGTTATTCACACTTCTTTTCGAATCCGGAGATTCTCAACCCATGACGAATGCCTGCCGTTTCGGCCTCATCGTGTGGTTTCTTCTTTGCAGCCTCACGGCGGCCCCGGTCCGTGCTGGAGACCCGCCCAACATCCTCTTTCTGTTCGCAGACGACTGGGGCCGCTACGCCTCACTGTTGGCCGAGATTGACGGGCCAGGCGGCATCAACGACGTTGTCCAGACGCCCAACTTCGATGCCATCGCCGGGCGAGGTGTTTTTTTTCGCAACGCCCATGTCAGCGCGCCATCCTGCACGCCCTGCCGTAGCTCACTGTTGACCGGCCGCCACTTCTGGCAGACCGGAAGCGGCTCCATTTTGGTAGGGGCTGTCTATGACAACACAATTCCAAGTTTTCCGCCGCTCCTACGGGATGCCGGCTATTTTCTCGGATACTCCCACAAGGTCTGGGGACCTGGCCGGCCGGGGAACGCCCCCTACACGAAGCAGGACGGTTTCCACCGCTCTGGCGGTCAGATCAACCAGTTCTCACAGCAGGTAACAAAAATGGTGGCCGCCGGCACACCCCGCGAGCCAGCCAAACAAGCAATCCTTGATACCGTGCGGGGCAACTTCCGCGACCTGCTCGCCGCCCGTCCCGACTCGGCGCCATTCTGCTATTGGTTCGGTCCGACCAATGTCCATCGCAAGTGGATCAAGGGCAGCGGGAAGGCTCTCTGGGACATCGATCCTGATTCACTGAAGGGCAAGATGCCTGCTTTTCTGCCCGATGTGCCCGAAGTCCGCGAGGATCTCGCCGACTATTTTGGTGAGATTGCCGCCTGGGATGCCGCCATCGGTGTGCTGCTCGATGAGCTTGACCGGGCCGGTCTTACCGATGACACCCTCGTCGTTATCAGTGGTGACCATGGTGCCCCGGGCTTTCCCCACGGCAAATGCAACCTCTATGACTTCGGCACGGGGGTCTGCCTGTCGGTGACCGGCCCCGGCGTCCAAGGTGGCCGGGTAGTCGATGACATGGTCAGCCTGATCGACCTGGCACCGACCTTCCTGGAGGCCGCCGGCGTCGCCCCGCCGAAGACGATGACCGGCCGCTCGCTCTGGCCGATCCTCCGATCGCATAAGAGCGGGCTGGTCGACCCAGCCCGCGACTGCGTCTACACCGGACGGGAGCGACATGTTGAAAATGCCAGGGCGGACCTCACGCCTTATCCGCAGCGGGCAATCCGGACTCACGATCACCTACTGATCAGAAACTTCCGGCCCGATCGCTGGCCGCTTGGTGATCCTTATGGCCTTGCGGATGGACCGGAACCATCCGTTGAGGAGTTGGAAAACAACACCCGAATCACCCTACCAGATGAAGATGCGGGCCCCACCAAGGCTTGGCTGGTCGGTGTGCGGAAAGGCGACGAGTGGAGGGAACACTTCAACAAGGTCTATGGGAAGCGGCCCCAGATTGAACTCTATGACCTGCGGAACGACCCCGCTGAAATGCAGAACCTGGCTGACGACCCCGCCCACCAGACAATTCGCCAACAGTTAGAGCAACGGCTCGTCGCCGAACTGAAGCGAACGGATGATCCGCGGCTGATCGACAACGGTCGGTTCTACGAGACGCCGCCAATGGCCGGGCCGCCGTACCCTGATGACCCGCCGGATGGCCGGCAGAAAAAGAGGTGATTGTTCGTCATGCAGAAAACTCCTGAAACCGAATTGCGGCGGATGCGTTGCCTCAACCTGGCTGCCCTCTGCTGCCTCGCCTTCTGCCTCGCAGTGCCCGCTCCGGCTCTCGCCGCTGACCGGCCCAACGTGCTGTTCATCGCCATCGACGACCAGAATGATTGGATCGGCCACCTCGGCGGGCACCCGCTGGCCAAGACCCCGCATCTGGACGCCCTCGCCGCCCGGGGCACGACCTTCACCAACGCCCACTGCCAGGCGCCGCTGTGCAACCCGTCACGGACCAGCCTACTGCTGGGCCTGCGGCCAACGACGACCGGCATCTACGGCCTCGCCCCCTGGTTCCGCACGATTCCTGAATGGGCCGATCGCGTGAGCCTGCCGCAACACTTTGCTCAGCACGGCTATCTGACCGCTGGGACGGGCAAAATCTATCACGGTGGCACGGGCACCCGCCGCCAACCAAAAGGAAAGGCTGACAGGCAACCCGAGTTCGAACGCACCGCTCCCTACGGTGGTGTCGGCAGCAAGCCCCCCAAGAAGCTCATCCCGCCGACCCCGATGGGCAACCACCCGTTGATGGACTGGGGCGTCTGGCCGCCGAACAACGACGACACCCAAAAAGGCGATTACCAGGTGGCCAGTTGGACGGTCGAACAGATCGAGAACGCGCCCAAAGACCGTCCCTTCTTTCTGGCCGCCGGCTTCTTTCTGCCACATGTGCCCTGTTATGCCACGCAGCAATGGTTTGATCTCTACCCAGACGACGACACGGTGCTCCCGCCCCTGCTGGCCGATGACCGGGCTGATACGCCCCGGTTCTCCTGGTATCTGCACTGGTCGCTACCGGAACCAAGGCTGCGGTGGCTCCGCGAGAATGACCAGTGGCGAAACCTCGTCCGCAGCTATCTTGCCTGCACCAGTTTTGTCGACGCCCAGATTGGCCGGCTGCTGGCCGCCCTCGATGCGGCGGGGCTGGCCGACAACACCATTGTTGTGGTCTGGGGCGACCATGGCTGGCACCTCGGTGAAAAGGCCATCACTGGCAAGAACACACTCTGGGACCGAGGCACAAAGGTACCGCTGATCTTTGCCGGCCCAGGCATCACCGCCGGCCAGCGGTGCAGCCAGCCGGCTGAACTGCTCGACATCTATCCCACGCTGAATGAACTGGCTGGTCTGCCGGCCCGTGATGATCTTGAAGGAATCAGCCTACAGCCCCAACTGGCCAGTGCGTCGGCCCCGCGACTGCGTCCAGCCATCACCAGCCACAACCAGGGGAACCATGCCGTCCGCAGCCAACGCTGGCGATTCATCCAGTATGCCGACGGCACCGAGGAGCTTTACGACCTCGAAGCGGATCCCAATGAATGGAAGAACCTTGCCGACGAGCCCGGGCGGGCGGCGATCCTCGCTGCCCACCGCCGCTGGCTGCCGACTGTCGATCGACCACCCGCCCCTGGCAGTGCTCACCGCGTGCTGACGTATGAGCCGGCGAACGACACGGCAGTCTGGGAGGGCCAGCCGGTGCGGCGGTCTGATCCCATTCCCGAATGAGCCGGGCTGAGCATGCACCCAGTAGCCCACCGCCATAGCTTCCGCTTCTCAGCCCGGCCACCGGTTCAACCCGGACGGACGGCCGTTACTGTTCGGCCTCGAGCGAGGCGACCAGTCGCCGCACCAGTTCCAGATCAATGTCGGCCGGCTGGTTCTCAAGCAGCCATCGAGCATCAGCAAGCGTGACCTCGATGCGGTCGAGCCGGCGGGCGGTAAGCATCCGTAACACTCGAGTCCGCGCTGATTCGGGTTCGACGGTGAGCATGGCATCGAGATACCGCAGCATGGCGGGCGGGTCATCCTCACGCATTGCAATGCCCAGCAGGTTATTGAGCATCCTCGCAAGAATCCCGCGCGGTGGCGAGACCGCAAGATGTGATTCAGCGAGCGTCTCGCCGGTATTTTCTGCCAGCCGGCTGACCAGATCATCCCGCGTGAGCCGCCGCCCTCGTTCAAAAACATCGATCCACTCAGGCTCTCCCTCAGCCGGGTCGAATCGGACGATGAAGTGTCCCGGAAAACCGATGCCTCGAACCTGCAGCCCCAGCCGGCTTGCCAATTCCATGTAAACGACTGACAGCGTGATCGGAATACCCTCGCGGTCATCGACCACTTCGTTGATGTAGCTGTTTGAGCGGTTGTAGTAGTCACCCCGGCTCCCGTGGAAACCGAGTTCAGAAAAGAGCACGCGGTCGAGCATCGCGATCTTTCCGGCATCATCAGAATCGGCTGGAAGCCGGGACCGGATTGACGCTGCTAACGTCTCAAACTCTGCGCAGCAGGCCTCAATATCGAGTTCGGGATTATCCAACACCGCAATCAGACCACTGGCACGGAAAAGATCGATCGCCTCCTCCTGGCCGGCCGTCGCCTCCGCGAAGGCCTTGAGCGTCTGCCGATGATGCACCAACTCAGCCAAGTCTCGTAGCTGGGCCGAACGTCGCTCAAGTTCCACCGCCTGCAATTCCAGCGCGGCCAGTGCCGCAGGCCCAACCGCCGCAAGTTCCTCAAGCACCGCGGCCGTCGGCGGGCGAACTGGCGGCAGGCTGGCAGTCGCAGCTTCGACCCGATTTCGCAGTGATTCCGGCGGCATGAGTTGTGGCACCTCCGGTCCGTTCACATACCCGCGAAAGGCCGCTTCCGTCCCGCGGAACGCGGCCAGTCCTACCCGACCGTCACGAAAGCCGCGGTCACTCGAGGTCACCACTAACTCGTCATTCACATAGCAGCGGATCGTCTCGGCCTCGACGCGAACCCGCAGATGATTCCATTCTCCCGGCCGATATGCCGGAGTATCGATCTCCTCAAGCACCTTCCACGTATAGACATTCGGGCCATTGAACCGGGTCAGCCGCAGCCGGCCATTACTCGGGTAGAAACCGTAGTGACGATCCTCTCCGTCGGCCGCGAAGGTCAGCCCGGCAGCCCCTGACTCATCCTCGAGCTTCACCCGGACTGCCAGTTCGTAGGGTACTGCCGGAGGATCTCCGGCATCCAAACAGAGACACCTGCCGCCAAAGCCACTGCCGGTTCCCGCCACCGAAAGCCTGCCCGCCCGCTGACGCCAGCGGCCGCCCCCAACGATTGTCCACTCGGCCGGATCGAGCGCCCCGATCGTCAGCCAACGGTCCATGACGACCGGGTTGGGGCTCTCAAGGAGCGGCTGCAGACGATCAACCGAAACCGCGAAGCCGAGGTTCCTGGTCACCAGGGACTTCAGGGTCAAAATCCCATGGACGCGACCAGTTCGATCGAGCAGTGGGCCACCACTGTTGCCCGACTCAATCGGGATTGCCAACTGAATCATCTCAATGCCATCGATTTCCCGCTGGCCCGAGACCCGGCCGGTGACAACACTTCGCTCGAGCCCATGCGGGTTCCCAATTGCCACCACTTCCTGACCATCTGCAAGCTGTTGACCTGCTGCCAGCTTCAGCGGTTGCAGCCCGGTGGCGTCGATCCGAACGATTGCCAGATCTGCCCCGCGGTCCGAGGCGTGAACCTCGGTCACCGCAAAAGTCCTGCCGTCGGCCAGCTCAACCGAAATCGGCCGAGCCTCTCCAATCACATGCAGGTTCGTAGCAATCAGCCCATCGGCTGAAATGACAAAACCCGTGCCCAGCCCGGCATCTCGCTCGCCCCGACCAGTGTGACGGATGGTCACCACTGCCGGCTTCACCAACGTGACCAGTTGCTCAACCGATGGCGGCTCGACGGAAGCGTCGGCCTTTACAATCTCCATCGTCTGCGCAAGGCAGCCTGCCAGCAGCAGGCATCCGAGCAGCCGCTGGCAAGTCGAGGTGCATACCATCGGAGTCTCCCTTGGGGGCAGGGCTTTCGCCCGGCATAATCGGCAGCTAGGTCCGCACATATGTTCCAGTGTCGCAGTTCGCCTTGCCTTGTGCCACTCACTGTTTTTCTTGGGTGGTTGGCTCCACCTCGCCGCAACCCGCCTCCACCCTCTGCCAATGGCTCCAATTCAGCATCACACCGATTTCGTCAGCCGTACGACGAGTTCAGCCGCTGCTCTGGTCATCTTCCTGGCAGGGTCGGTCACGGCAGCCGAACTCAGCCTCCAACAGCAATACACGGATACGATCTGGCCGATCCTCCAGCAGCACTGTGTCCGCTGCCACAATGCCGACGACAATGCAGGCGAGGTCGACCTGCAACAACTCCGGCAGCCCGATTCGATCATCGACGAACTGCGACTCTGGCAGACGCTGCTCCAGCAGGTTCGTGACGAAGAGATGCCACCAGAGGAGCCTCTGCCAAACACAGCCCAGCGGCAACAGATCGTTGACTGGGTCGAACGGGCGATTGCTGACATTGATTGGCGGGCCCACGCCACTCCGGGGCGGGTCACCCTGCCACGGCTGACAAAGCGGGAGTACGGCAACACCCTGCGGGATCTCCTCGGCATCGATCTCCAACCGCAGCAGTTCCTACTCGATGACGGCCCTGGTAATTCCGGCTTTACCAATGACCGCGACTCGCTTTTCATCCCACCGGTCTTGGCCGAGCAGTATGTCACCGCTGCAGACGTGACACTCGGGGCGATTCTTGACCTGTCGCGGCCTGAACTCAACACCACGATTGAATATGAGGCCGAGGCCCTCCTGATGACCGAACGGCGAACCCGCGCCCAGGAGCTCCCGGGAGGGGGCACCGGGTACGCAATGTCAGTTGGTCAGCAGACAGTCTATGGCAGCATCGATGTTCCAGCCGATGGCTGGTACCGGCTGACCGTTCGGTTTGTTGGCGTCGGCGGTGAAAGTGGTTTGCGGCTGCGAATCGACAACCAAGCCCGAGCCGACTTTCACTGTCAGGATGGCCAGCCTCAAGAGGAGTCGGTCGAACTGTTGCTGCGAAAAGGACCTCACCAATTCACCTGGAACGTGCACGTGCCAGACGCCTTGCGGCAGCTGAAACAAGCCAGTGACCGGCGACGACAGCAGTTGGCTCGCCGCCGCAACGACCTCAAGCTTCCGGAAGACGCAGCCGAACAGGTAACAGCCGCCTGCCGACAGAACACCCCAGCCTTTCCGCTGCCCGCCGACGCGAGCGGTGAGATTCGTGAGCTCATCCACCGGCTCAACCAGGCCCTCGGCGGGATGCAGCGGCGGATCGAGTATCTGCGGCTGGTGACACCCGCGGGAGCGGCCGCCGATCTCCAGGAATATTTCAATCTCCTGCCCGAGCGGACTGCCGCGATGGCCAGCATCAAACGCAAATTGGCGGCAGCCCTGAGCCTCCCGGTCGCCGAGATCAATGACCGGCTAACCACCGCCAACCGGGAAAAACTGGCGGCCAACGAAAAGGTGGTCCGCGATTCACTGGCCAGACTTGAGATCGAGTGGCAGCCAGGTTTTTTACTCGGAGACGCCAAACTGCCTCCGCCGCCAAAATTTGGATCGGCGGGACTCGACTGGTTCAAGATCCAAGGACCTCTCCTGCCGGCGGCGGCCGCTGCCGATCGGGTCGCCGGGCTATTCGCAGCGAACCGGCAGCCAAGGGACATGATTGCCGACTTCCTCACCCGGGCCTTCCGCCGGCCGGCAACCGCTTCCGAGATCGACCGCTACACAGCCCTGACGACAACGGCCTGCGACCGGGGTGAATCGGCCGAGGAAGCCCTGCGGCTGGCCTACACCGCCGCATTGGCCTCACCCCACTTTCTCTTCCGCGATGAACTCGGACCAACTGCCGAGGCATTCCCGCTCAACGACCATCAACTTGCCAGCCGACTCAGCTACTTCCTCTGGCTTTCGCTGCCCGACGACGACCTGCGGGCACTCGCCGATGACGGCCGACTCACTGACCCGGCTGTGCTTCGGGGCCAGGTGCAACGAATGCTCAACGATCCACGATCGCGGGCCTTTGTTGAAACGTTCATCGGCGAATGGCTCGGCACGGGTTCACTGGGAACAGCCCATCAGCCCGATGCCAAAACATTCCCTGAATTTACCGAGAGTCTGGCGACGGCAATGAAGCTCGAGCCGGTCCTCCTGTTTGAACATCTGCTGCAAACGGGTGGCAGCCTACTGGCACTGCTTGATGGCCGGCAGACGTTCGTTCACTCGCCGCTGGCGAGCCACTACGGAATCGAGGCGGCCACCGGCACAGACACACTGCATCAGGTCGTCCTTCCTGATGACCGCCGTGGCGGCCTGCTCGGCATGGCCGCCGTGCTGACCGCATCATCGACGCCCAACCGGACCAGCCCTGTTCTCCGCGGAAAGTGGGTGCTGGAGAACCTACTCGGCAGAACCCTTGCCGAACCACCAGCTGATGCGGGGCAGCTCGATGACCGCGCCGGACGCCGCGGCAAGACGTTGCGGGAGGAACTCGCTCTGCACCGCCGTGATGCCAGCTGTGCCGTCTGCCATGACCGGATTGACCCGATTGGATTTGGGCTTGAATGCTTCGACGCCATCGGCCGCATCCGAGAGTCCCTGGCTGGCCAGCCGTTCGATACCCGGGGCAGCCTCCCTGGCGGCCGCAGCTTCGACGGTCCAGCGCAACTACGGGCTCTGTTGGCTACGGAACACCGCGACGAGTTCCTCACTCATCTGATCCGCCGGCTGCTCGCCTTCGCCCTCGGCCGCAGTCTGCGGGTCGAGGACGAAGGGCTGGTGCAGGCAATCCATCAACGGCTGGAACACGAAGACTTCCGAGCCGATATCCTGATTGAGGAGATCGTGCTGAGTGATGCCTTTCGAAATCAGGGGCCCGCATTCACCGGTCCAGCCGCTTCCACCGACGGGAGATAGTCCGTGTCACACCTGCCACGCCGTTCACACCTCAATCGCCGTACACTGCTTAGAGCCGCCGGTGTCAGCGTCGGCCTGCCCTGGCTTGAGGCAGTCGACGGCCGAACCGCTCGTGGGGCCGCTGCCCTGAAGCCACCGGTACGGTTTGTCACCTTTTTTCAGCCCAACGGCGTCTTTCCCGCAGCCTGGGATGTTTCGGGCGTCGGCTGCGACTATACGTTTTCTCCAATCCTGGAACCTTTGGCTGGACTTCGCGATGAACTGCTCATCCTCAGCGGAATCGACAGCTGCGGCCGTGGCCATGTAAAGCTGACTGGGGCGTTCCTCACCGGCACTGCAATCGAAAACGGTGTCAATGGAATTTCAGTCGATCAGGTGATCGCCCGGACCATCGGCAACGGCTGCCGGTTCTCTTCGATTGAATTGGGGACCGAACCACCCCGCCAGGGCATGGCCGGCGACGACCCGATTGCCCTCGCCAACACCGTATCATGGATCAGCCCCACGCAGCGGCTGTCACCAGAGATCAATCCAAGGGCCGCTTTCGATCGGCTCTTCCACGACCCCTCCTCCCCGGCGGCCCAGCGGGCGGCAGCCCGCCGACGAAGTGTCGTCGACCTTGTTCTGGACGAGGCCAGGCACGTGCAGCGGCGAGCCAGCGGCCGGGATCGGCAAAAAATCGAGGAGTATCTTGCCGGGCTGCGCGACGTTGAGCGGCAAATCGAACGAACCCTCGATCCACCCGAACCTGCCTGGAGGCCGCTGCGGACCCCAGAAAAAAACCGACCTCCCGCTGGTATACCGCTCGAGAAGGATCAGCACATGAAGCTGATGCTCGACCTGCTGGTGCTGGCCCTGCAGACCGATACCACCCGAGTTGCCACCTTCATGAGTGCCCACGGCTTCAGCCGGCAGAACTTCACGTTCCTCGATGGTGTGAAGAACGACCACCACGGCATGAGCCATCATAAGAACCAGCAGTCACTCGTCGATGAATACACCACTGTCAGCCGCTGGTACGCCAAACAGGCAGCTTATCTGCTTGAGCAGATGCGGAGCATCGACGAGGGGCAGGGTAGCCTGCTTGACAATAGCCTGGTGCTTTACGGCAGCGAAATGAAAGACGGCAACGGCCACGTGAAGAATGACCTGCCGTTGATCCTTTGCGGGGGAAGCCGACTGGGCCTGGAGACGGGCCAACACCTCCGAGCGGAAAAGGGCACTCCGCTTGCCAACCTGCACCTGACATTAGCCCAACGGTTCGGCGCCGGAATGGACCAGTTCAACGCTGCAAGCACTGGCATCGTGCCAGGACTTTTTGGTTGAAGTTCGTAAGCAGCCTGCTCCGGGACCCCAGCCTGCAAAGGGCCGTGATTCGTGGGCGGCAACGGCGAATCAGAACAGCCGGGGGGCTGCTGCCGGTTTCACCGGCTTTGTGGCGACCGCTGGGTGACTCGATCAGGGGGCTCACAACTGGTTGAGTTGAGCATCCTGAAACCGTGATCCGTACATATCGGACAGTATCCTCCAGATCCTCCGCAGGCGGGAGAAACAGCCTTTCCTCAAGAACCGATCGATCGTCACAGCCGACCGCTACACTTTCTGCATGTACTGGATCGCCTGGAAGATGCTGATCGGCAACCGGGGCAAGTACCTCGGCATCATTTTCGGTGTTGTCTTCGCTGCCCTGCTCATCGCCCAACAGTCATCGATCTTCTGCGGGCTGATGTCACTGACGGTCAGCCAAATTCGCGATGTTGAGGGACCGGCAATCTGGGTTATGGACGAGAACGTCCAATTCGTCGACGACATCAAGCCGCTGAAAGACACCGAATTGTTCCGAGTGAAGGGTGTGCCCGGTGTCGACTGGGCCGTCCGGTTCTACAAGGGCATCGCCCGAGCTCGACTTGAGGAAGGCTCATACGAGCAGATGATCCTGCTGGGGCTTGATGACGCCACCCTGATCGGGGCTCCCCAGGACGTCGTGCTGGGGTCAATCGCTGCTCTCCGCACACCCGACGCCGTCATCATTGACGAGGCCGGCTACGGGCGAATCTGGCCCAATGAGCCCTTCCGGCTTGGCCGCGTGTTTGAGATGAATGATCGGCGGGCGGTCATCGTCGGCATAACGAAGGCCAGTCGAACTTTTCAGAGTTTTCCGATCCTCTACACCCGCTACAGCCAGGCCGTGCGGTTCGCCCCGCCAGAACGGAAGGTGCTTTCTTTCGTGCTGGCCAATCCCGAACCCGGACTCGACCCACAACGTGTTTGCCAACGCATCACCACCCAGACCGGCTTGCAGGCCCTCACCCGCAGCCAATTCATCTGGCAGACGATCTGGTACTACCTGCGGAAGACGGGCATCCCAATCAACTTTGGTATCACCGTGCTGCTTGGCTTCATTGTTGGCACCGCAATCGCGGGCCAGACGTTCTATCTGTTCACGGTTGAGAACATCCGCCAGTTCGATGCACTGAAGGCGATGGGCACCGGCAACGGCACGATCCTGCTGATGGTGCTTTCACAGGCATTGAACGTCGGGCTGATCGGTTACGGTGTTGGTGTCGGCCTGGCCGCCGGCTTTGGCTGGTGGTCGCAGACAACCACCAGGCTGTCGTTCTTCATGCCTTGGCAGGTCCTCGGCCTGACGGCCATTGCTGTCTTTGTGATTGTGCTGGTGGCCAGTGTGCTGTCGGTCCGAAAAGTGCTGGTACTCGATCCGGCCATCGTCTTCCGCGGGTAGTCTGCTGATGCCGTCGCCCGACCCACCCGCTCCGACTGCTGCCATTACCCTGCGAGGGGTCACCAAAGAGTTTGGTAGCGGTGAATCCCGCACCCGTGCTCTTCGCGGTGTCGACCTCGAGGTTCCCTATGGTGAACTGTTGATGCTCATCGGCCCGAGCGGATGCGGGAAGACGACTCTCGTTTCGATTGTTGCTGGCACCCTCGAACCGACCGCTGGGACTGTCCACAGCCTGGGCCATGACCTCACGGCCATGGCCAATGGCCGCAAGGTACGGTTCCGCCGGGAGAACGTCGGTTTTATCTTCCAGGCCACCAACCTGCTGCCGGCGCTTTCGGCGGTAGAAAATACGGCTGTGCCGCTGCTGATTGCCGGCTGGCGGCGGCAGCAGGCACTCGAAGTTGCTGCCGCCATGCTTGCCCAACTCGGCCTGGAAGACCGGCTGACCAGCCTGCCGAATGAACTTTCCGGTGGCCAGCAGCAGCGGGTGACAATCGCCCGAGCCCTCGTTCACGAACCGCGTCTGCTGGTCTGCGACGAGCCGACCAGTGCCCTCGATGCTGAAAATGGCCGGATTACCATGGAACTGATCCGGGCAATCGCCGTACAGCCCGACCGGGCTGTGGTGGTTGTCACCCACGACCCGCGGGCCTACCCCTTTGCCGATCGTATCGCCACGATGGAGGATGGCCGGATTGAATCGGTCAAGGTCCCCACGGATCAGTCCTGAACGCCTCCGGTAGGCTTGTCCGCATATGGTTCTTCAGCCACCTCGCCATTCTGCATTGCCGCACCCCATAAGGCTGACCCGTTCCCGCAGCCTCGGTGACTGGTTCGTGCAGCTGGGACTGCCGCTGATAGCTGCGACATTGCTTGGATTTGCCGCTTGGTACGTCTGGCAGACCAGGATGGTGGCTGGAAATCCGCCGCCCCCCATTCCGCCGGCGCAGAGCCCGTTCGCGACCACCCTGGCCGCCGCCGGCATTGTCGAGCCCCAGACCGAAAATATTGCGGTTGGCTCGGCGTTGGCCGGGGTGGTCACCGCCGTGCTGGTGCGGGTTGATGACGAGGTCGTCTCTGGCACACCGCTGTTTCGACTTGATGACCGCAAGCTGAAAAGTGAGCTGGTAGTTGCCAACGCCCGGGTGTCTGAGGCCCAGAGTGAGTTGGCCAAACTTGCCGCAGAGCCCCGGCCAGAACGGGTGCCGGTACTGATGGCTCAGGTCGATGAGGCCCGCTCGGATGTCATCCGCGAGACAGATGCGGTGAAGCGGACCGAAGAGACCTTCGCGAAGGGGGTGACCACCGAACAGGAGCTGATCGAACGCAAGGAGGCACTTGAGGGTACGCAGGCCAGGCTGGCGCGGGCAGAAGCTGATCTTAGGTTGCTGCAGGCGGGCTCATGGGACTACGACCGGGACATCGCCCGGGCGGCCATCGCCCGAGCTGAGGCCGAGGTAGCACGGATCGAGACTGAACTCGACCGGCTCACCGTCCGGGCGTTGGTGGCCGGGCGGGTGCTGCAGATCAACGTCCGGCCGGGTGAGTTTGTCGGCACCCCGCCAGGCCAGGCCCTGGTGATCCTTGGCAACATCGACCAGCTTCATGTGCGGGTTGATGTCGACGAATTCGATATTCCCCGGTTTCGACCCGAATCAACTGCCTCGGCGGTTCCCCGCGGCAATCTCCAGACCCGGTATCCACTGCGTTTCGTGCGGATTGAACCCTTCGTGGTCCCAAAACGGTCACTCACCGGTGAGACCACCGAGCGGGTCGACACCCGCGTCCTGCAGGTGATCTATTCCTGCGACCCGACCGGCCTGCCTCCCTTGTTCGTCGGCCAACAAATGGAAGTCTTTATCGACGCGGCAGAACAGCGCAAGCCCGCTGCGCTGAACAAGTGAGGCAGACCTTCGATCGGTGGCCGGCACTGCTTGGGCGGAGCAGACATTTCGATGCCAACCGAGCTTTTCGTGAAGCCAGCCGCGGCTCCGGGGTGCCCATGTCCCCTCGCTGGTGAACCGTGCTTGGAGAGCGGAGGCAGGGCGGAAGCGTTGTGCTGAATAGTGGAAGCCGGGAACGGAAGCGTTGCGATGGGAAGTGGTAGCGGAAGCGACCGGACCCGAAGGACGGAAGATGCCGCGTCAACTCGCTCCGCCGGTCCGCCGGCTCCCGCCGGCGGCTTCCTGACTACGCCCTACGCTGGAAGCCGGGAGCGGAAGCGACCGGACCGGCAGCACGCTCGGCTTTGCGTTGTCGCATGTCCGCCGGCTCCCGCCGGCGGCTTCCAAGGTTTGACCCCACCGACGCGCAAGCCACGCCACAGCGTCCCGGCACCACCGTTTGACCCTGCATCACTAACCGCCGCAGGAAGCGGCGGCAGCGACTTGGAAAAACCTTGGCTTTTTCCAAGTCGCTCAAGTGGACAAAGGCCATGGAGGGCTTTGTCCACGTAAAACTAGTTCCGCAGAATCGCCACCCGCAGCGGTGGATAGCTAACGGTCGACTGTGCCAGCGTTGCTGATCCTGCTCCCGATGTCGAAAGGCTCTTCTGCACTCCATCGACTGTACCGAGCAGTCCCTGCACGTTGAAGATCGCCGTCTCGTCGATGGCGGCAGTGAAGACCTGAGCCCGATCGGTGCCGTAGGCCTGGAAGAAGGCTTCGCGGCTGGAGCCGGTGCCCGAATAGGTCTCGACCAGCGAGCCTCCCCGCGGGCCGGCTGAGACCAAGAGTTTGTCGGCAGTGCCAGGCGTGCTCGATGGCAGACGGGCTACTGAGGCTCCAGTCGTCGAGCTACCGAGCGGCCGGAACGAGTTGAAGGCGACTGGCGCGACCGGCTGCGCGTTGTAGCCGGTCACCGTGGCGGCGATGCCGACGCCACTGCCAACGAAGAGTTCCATGATGCCGTCAGGGCTGGTGGATGTCTGCGTGCCGCCAGAGAACGTGCCGACGTCGGCTGTCTCGACATAGACACCGCCCAGATAGCCGCTGCCAAAGGGCTGGAGTTGGCGGCTTGGCGTGCTGGCGACAGGGTTGGCCGCCGCCGGGGTCACCTCGAAAACGCTCACCGTCCCGCCGCGGCTTTGACCCGCCACGATCTCAATCGCCCCGGCCGCTGTCACCGAACCCGCAGCGATCTCAATGCCACCGGTGTAGCCCGGGCCGAACGGAAAGAAGCTGTACTGGGGCAGGGGCGCACCAGTCTCGGTAAATACCTTGACCTCACCTGGCCGGCCCGGCCCCGGGGCGGTGATGATCTCGGGGAAGCCGTCACCTGTTACGTCAGCTCCGTAGACCCGCACGCCGCCGCGGAACTCAGGCTCGTAGGCAAAGAAAGGCGTGATCCGATTGGCCCCTGTGTCAGGGTCGATCACCCGCACAAATGGCCCCGTCACGCAGCCGACATCGGTACCGACAATCACGCCACGGGGAGGCACCACCACGGTCACGCTGGAGGTGTTGTTGGTCTCATCAGGATCCCAGGTGCCTGAGGTCACGGTTGCCGTGTTGGTCACCGGGCCGCCGCTGTTACCGATGGTCACCAGCGCCGTGATGGTCAGCACCGGCCGGTCGGCGGTGGTGACGGCACCGATCGTCCAGCTGCCGGTGCCGGCGTCATAGCTGCCGGTACTCGCCGTGTGCGAGACGTAGGTCACGCCAGCCGGCAGTTGGTCAGCGACCACGGCAGCCGAGGCCGTGTCGGGGCCGAGGTTCGAGACTTCGATCGTGTAGGTGAACGTGCTGCCGATCTGGGGCCGGCTGTTGCTGGCGGTCTTGGTCACGGCAAGATCAGCCTGCAGCGGTGACACAGTCGCCGTATCGGTGTTGTTGCCGGGATTGGGATCGACCGTGGTGGAACT
>Ga0114919_10000731_pt1 | contig 25989 bp, 25 predicted proteins | sample BlataG_FD_88682 | JGI IMG/M metagenome (GOLD analysis project Ga0114919, IMG submission 88682) | Deep subsurface microbial communities from Black Sea to uncover new lineages of life (NeLLi) - Black_00105 metaG | ecosystem: Environmental > Aquatic > Marine > Oceanic > Sediment | place: Atlantic... | reverse complement strand
CCACCTGCCCTACTAACTTTTGTCCAAATGGGCAGCTGTGTCACTTGACTAGTGGGTATGCAGCATGTTGTACTGAGATGATGTCATATGGCACCTTTGTGGCTACTACTAACAGGTTGGGAACATTCGCATCTGTATATCCAGCACCTGCATCGTTTGCAGGTAGTTGGACATCTGCCTTGGCAGTGACTGTGTACAGTGACAACTCTGATAGGCTGTCCGCTACAACTCCATTTGGCGCTGTTTACGGAAGCTCCAAGTTCTCAAGTTATGCTTTAATTGATGCTAGAAGCACTGGGCTGGCAACATTTACATTTGATGCCCCTACTGTGGTTGGATTTGGTTTTGCATTATGTGATGTTGATTCTGAGAGTGTGATTGTTGGTGCACTTGATGCAGATGGTAATGAGTTGTCAGCTGCCCAACTAGGCTTCCAAATATCCTTTAATAATGGTAATAATCCAGACATGCCTACATGGGATCCTTCATTAAAGAAATTGGTTGGAAATGGACCTGATACTGATGGTGCATGTGGCTGGTTGAAGCCGACTGTACCAATCAAGACATTGAAGCTGACAAGTGAACAGATTGTTGGGTTTCCAAAGTATCAGGTATGGTTTGCTGCTCCACAGTGTTCTCCTCCTCCCATCTAAATAAGTAAATTATTGCTGTTTGTTTTCCTCATTCTTTTTTGCCAATGACTAATAATAATGTAATAATAAGATTTGTTAAACGTGAGTTGAATCTAAGAGACTGAAATAAGCTCCACATCAAAGTTTAGAACGCTGTTAGGTGGGATCACTGGTGGGAAGCCTCTGGCCCCATAGCCAGCACTTGGCTGGGCCTTCAACATGGCACGCTCACCAACCTTCATGGTTGCTACACCCTCATCCCAAGCCTTGATAACTTGACCTACCCCAATAGTAAAGACGAATGGCTGTCCTCTGTCACGGGAAGAGTCAAATTTGCTGCCACTCTCAAGGGTACCAGTATAGTGGACGGTCACCTGCAGATAATAGAAATAAGAGTGTTAGAATGATGTGACATGTGTGGAGATGTCGTTAAGAAGATGATGGCAAGACCCTCACCTTTTGGCCTTTCTGGGGAGTGGGCCCACTTCCTTCGGTTGTAATCGTCTTATTCCAGTCTGCCTGTGCATGAGAAGTCATGGTAAGCTTGCGGGTTAGTATAATTGCACCTCTTTGATGGTGATGCAAACGTTGATGAAGTATGGTTCCATGCACCAGGCTTCTTGCTAGACCCACCATGTTTGATGATGATCGATTTGTGGTCGTTGAAATTAACGTTTAATATTGATTGAATTGCGAATATGCTCGACATGTCTGTAGTAGATGGAGATGAGCTCGGACTGGCGTCAGACCAACAGACCAGGGCCATTCACACAAGGGTGGTGCCAGCAATAGGGTCTAAGAACTTTCCAGATCTGATCATCACTGATGTGTGCAGGAGAAACCTTTAGTTTAGCATCGACAAACCAACTTGAAGCGGTGGTTCAGCCAGTCATCATGATGATCATGGCCGACTGACGGCGTCGGCTTGAAGCTGAGTGGGATGTGAATGGAGAGTTTGATTGACAGAGTGCTAAGTTGCACTAATAATATGTATCCAACGTCATTTCTAAACCGTTAAAATCAGTATTTGGGACTTGTGCACGCGTCCTCTCTTCCTCCATCCAGTCCTATACTGTGGTCAATATTGCTCTCAATACCACTGCAAGATTACTTTGTTTCTGGCATCCAAAAGAAAGAGTTGTTGCTTGGAATCAATGGGAGATATGCTGCCACTGCTATGCATTTGAGTTCTAGTGAGCTTTATTGTGATAACAGCCCTAACAGTTTGGTTGCATGGGTCTGAAGTGTTGCCCTCAACCTTCGCCCAGTCATCATTGTTGTATTTACAAATGAATAGAGACTCGAAGGCATTAAGGATTTGAACATGGGGGTCCTGATTAAGACCATATTGTGTCAGTGATTGGTATTCAAACCAGCTTCTACAAGCTATTATTAAAATAGTGAAATTGAGTTCACAATTCTTAGCAGAGTGTCAGCGCTACTGGTATTACCTCTCTCTTCTTCTTCTCTCTCTCTCGGTTGGTCGGGGGAGAGCCCCTTTAAGTTTTATAAGGAACAGATGGACCCAGATACCACATATTTTGCACTATATTTCGTGATCAAACCATCATTGTTTCATCATTGCATCGATTACAGACACCTTAAGCACTAGAACGCACATTACAACAACCAAACTGGCAAAGTTCTTCCCTCTTGCAATTCCAGTTAATATAAAAACTCGACTTGCCATCGCCACGAAATGACAATTCTAAGCTACCTCAAAAAGAAGAGCGTTTTCTCCGTTAGTATGTGGAGCACCAAGGAGAAATCTCAAGTCACCGACATTACTGCAGCCAAAGACACCGCCGTCTCCTCCAAGTCCTCCACCACCCAACAGAAACAAACCTTCACCATCACAGCAAACACCTCAGCTGCTGTTTCTCCAAATAAATCAAAGGCAACCAGGCCTGTAGTTCCTCCTCTTCCTCTGAAAGACCACATCAACGCACCTGCCACTGACCAACCTCCAGCAACAGGAGGAGTAGATTCAGCCAGAAGCCTTGCCAGCAGAGGTGCTGCACCAACCACTGGCAGTGGAAGGCACAGCACTAGGAAGAACCACAGCAGCAGATCTGGTGGTAAAGATCACAGATCATCATCTGCACCTAAAACCCCAACTCCACGTACTCTCTACACAGATACCGGTAGTGATAATAACAACAACAAAATTGGTACCACCCTCCTTAGCAGCAGCAGAAGCACAGCAAGCAGCTCCAGAACTGTCAGATCAGGTACCGGATCAGCCAGGATGGTACAATCTCTCAAGTCCCCAGCTCCCCACCTATTGGAAGATATGACAGACCCCTCTCTCCTGTCAAAGTCAGTATCTGCCCGACATCTAGCTGGCTTAGTGCCCATGGATCATATCATCGAATCCATATCCACCTACTCTATTCCTGGTAAATCACAAAACCAGCCTGGCAAGTCCAAGACCAACCAAGACTCTTGTTTTGCATATAGAAAGTTTGTTGAGAATTTCCAGGCATTGGCAGGTGTGTTTGATGGTCATGGTTCTCAGGGTGAATTGGTGAGTGGATTTATCAAGAGAAATCTACCAGTTATATTGGCAGAGCATCTTGATAGATACAAGAGCCAACAGGAACAAAATGTTCTGAAGAGTGGAAGAGGTGGAGCGGTACCAGCAGCTGCCTTGGTGGCCTCTTTCTTAGAATGCAATGCCCTGTTGAAAGACCTCCACCCCACCGTCTCAGCATATTCTGGGTCAACTGCTGTAGTGACATTCATGGAGAGTAGAAGATTGATTGTAGGGTGGGTTGGTGATAGTAGGGCAATGATTGTGAAACAAGTGCCTAGAGGTATGAAGGCTGTTATGCTGACTAGAGACCACAAACCAACACTACCTGCCGAGAAGGAAAGAATATTGGCATGTGGTGGTAGAGTTGAGAGGCTGTGTGATGGGTATGGGAGAGCTATTGGTCCAGCAAGGGTGTTTATTAAAGAAGCCAATGTTCCTGGTCTAGCTATGAGTAGAGCTCTAGGTGATAACATAGCCCAGACAGTAGGAGTGCTGCCAGAGCCTGAAACTGCAGTGTACGACCTAAATCCTTCTTTTGATAGATGGCTTATTATAGCTAGTGATGGGGTGTTTGAGTTTGTTGATAATCAAGAAGTGGCAGAGGTGGTGCAAGGTTGCAAGACTGCTGATGAGGCATGTCGTGTTGTGGCTGAAGTGGCTGCTCAGAGGTGGAGGGAGATTGGTGATAACATAATGGATGATATATCTTGTGTGGCAATTAAATTCAAACCTGCTTGATTAAATAAACTTGGGTGATATGTGCATGAGAAATAATAATAGTATCCAAGGAATGGTGATCGTGACCCAGCCAAATGACGCATTGACTAACTGACTTGATGACTAAAACAGTAACAATAGTATGTTTCAACAACAAGTACTGGATCGTTTATGTTACATAGCAATGACGATGATCAGTCCTGCTTTGAGCCAGGTAGGGATCTTGAAACATCGGTAAAGGTCCATACCCTGCCCACCTCTCCTCTAATAACAGCAACCCCCCCAATAATGACCAACATAGATGGAATGAGGTACAGTAGAGCAGGCTGAGCCATGTTCATCACTTTATTTGCATAAAATGTAATCCCCAGTCCACCTCCATACCCTAGTAGTGCAGGTAAGAAGTAGGTACGTTGAACTAGCACACTTTCAGATGCAGCATTACGGTGACTGGCCATCTCATCTTCACCTCCATTTGACTCACCATCTGCTACTTTATCAAATGCTATCTCTGCTGCATCAGCTGCTGCATCTGCTATCTCTTGTCCTGTAGCATCATCGTCAAGTGAATCAATTGCAGCTTGAATGGCCTCTGCAGCAGCAATACCTCTGGCCTTCATATTAACTGCACGCGACGCATCAAATTTAAGGGACAATGCTGCCAGTAGACCAGGAATGACAACATCACCTAGGCCCAGTAGACTAAAGGGATAATCTGTTGCTTCCGACGCTGATCCTGGAAATCTGGGGAATAATAATTTAGTAGGCCCCGACATGACATCACTCGTTGCCACTTTCAACATGACATTCTCCCCAGCAAGAGCGGGAGAGGCAAATACCCAGACTACATCGTATACTGCTAGACCAACTAGGAATAATGCAGCTGCTCTGAACGAACTAAGACCAAGGAGCTGTAGAACATCAACAGCAATGGCACACGCTAGTAAATTGTTGATACTGTGGTTTTGATGATTCAGTGAGAGGTCTAGACATGCAATACCTACCGACATTGCGACCACCACTAGATCAGTCAAGTGTACTGATGTCTTAGCAGAGGTCTCTCCTGTATTCTCATCAGTGACAAGCAAGCTAGCAGGTAGGGTGATATCCCAGACAGGAAAATGAAAAAAATTGGTATTCAACCGCCTCCCTGGTCCAATTAGATTCTGTATCAGGGACAAAGAACCTATCAACCAAAAATATCCATTAAAAAACACCTTTAGATTGATATCTGGAAAGAATCTTAGGAGGAGGTAGATTGATAGGAGGGATGCTGAGAAGAGGAAGGGTGCAATGAGGCCATCTTTCAGGTTGATTTGTCGTTGGAGTTGTTTGTTGAGGCCCTTGTGTGATCCAATGTAAATGGTGACTCCAGCTAACGAAGTGAAGTAGAGATATTGGAATGGGGTGAATGTTGACGAAGCAGGGATTGATCCGAATAATAAGATTCCAACAAGGGCTGAGTATGCAAGGAGGGCATCATTAGAGTCGTGCCATTGCCAACTTGAAGAAGTGGGTGGTGGAGGAGACAATGTCGTTGGTTGAGGTTCATTGTCAGCTGCAATGCCTCTTCTTATTATGCCTGTGTATCTGCCTGATCCGACTCCATGCCGTATTTGGTGCAAATAAGGTATAGTATGCACATTTCCTCCCGCACTCCTCAAACCTTTTGAAGGAATGGAACTAATCAGTGATGAACCCGTGGGTTTTAGATACGCTACACTCATACATGCAAGAATACCTGTTCAATTGGCTCAAACTACATTTGACAATCTTCCCACTTTGTGCTGATCGTGTATCGACATTAGAATAAATAATTATCCTCTCACCGTCTCTCTCATGTCACACGCTCCGCTCTTCTTAGGGGTGATTTCTCTCCCACCACAAGTATTTCTAAATATGATGTTTACATGACAGGTAATTGTGATGCTTAAAATATATTATTCATTATGCAACAGAAGGGTTTCTTGCAACCCTACCATACCATACCATCATGTGGATAACTGGGATAGTTCTCCTCTGAGAGGGTAGACTCTCACATGACAACATAACGGCATGCCACCACCCCTCTCTCTCTCTCTCTCTTTGTGATACGTTTCCCTAGAGAGATAGGTAGAAGTACTAATACTAGGAGTAATATATTCATTCAACTTGGTCAAATACTGCACCTCTCAATAAGAAACAAAGACTGACTCCTTGTTGTGTATGAAGGGAAAAAAATTTAGAAATGATGGAAAACACCCCCTCTGCTCTCTCTCTCAAATGTACTAGGAAAACAATCAACTCTCTCTCTCTACATTACCATGCTGGTACAGGCTGGCTAGATGCATACCTATCATACCCAGCTGGCTCTTGCTGCTGAGGTTTGTGTGTTGGCACTGCTGGTGGCTCTGGCATGGTGTAAATAGAAGAGTCTTTGCTTGCCCTGGAAGAGGAGACAGCCTTTTTCACACGAGAGCGGTCTACATTGCCTGCTGCTGGGATGGCATCATTGACCAATGCTGGAGTAGAGTTGGCAGTGGTAGCTGGCTGAGCAACTGGAACCTCTGCTGAAGACATATTGTGTCCACTCATTGGTACTGCTGCCTTCATCTGGCCCAAGGCAACATTGGCAGCCTGGAAGGCCTCAGCCTCCACACGGAGGACTGCGGAGAGGTAGCTCTTCAACCAGACAGTGTCACGGATGAGGTTGGTCAACTGATGATAAACAAGAGCTTCGTGTTCCTTGAAGGATTGACGACAAGCGCTGAGCTTGCTTTCCTTGTGCTGCAGGGCCTTGATGGTGTTCTCCATCTCGTACTCACCACGAGCACGTGTTTGGGGGAGCTTGGCACGCTGGACATCGACCTTTTTGCCAAGTTTAGCGACTGTGCGGCGTCTAGAGTCTACTTCAAGGCGGAGAGACTCCAATTTCTTCATGCGGTTGGCAACCAAGGCAAAAGCATTCATCCAGCGTTCCATGGGGGCAAGAACTTCGCTCTCAAGCTTCTTTCCAGTCTCTTTCGAGATGCGAGCAAGTTCCTCAGCAGAGAAGTCGGTACCACCAATTGGGAGCACTGCCTGGCTGTTTGGTCCAGTTCCAATTGCAACAACCTTCCCACCGCCAGTCTCTTCGTAGACACGGGGGAGTGGAGCAGACATGACAGCTTTGGTGGTTGTTAGGAGGCCTGTGCGTGTGAGGAGAGGAGAAACGGGAATGGACGACATGTCAGTTGATGTGTGGAAGGAAAAATTGTGCTCGACCTGCATGATTTTTTGCATCTACTTACCCTCGGTAGCGACCTTAACGTTTCTGATCTCCTTTTCGCAACGCTTGAGGTGGTTGGCAAACTCTCCAGCCTCCTTCAACATCATATCATTGCGAGTGTTGGGAGTTGGCTGAAAATCAGCCGAGTTTCCAACACCATATTTCTGACGTGCCTATATCACGAGAAGGGGAATTCATCAATTGGAGGTCAGATACAGTTAGAGATCACAAGAGTCTATATAATTTACCAAACCCAACAAATTCTCCCATTCAGCAACCTTAAACCAACTTACCGTTTCTGAAAATCTTCTCCAACCAGCACCCATGTTTTTAATCTATTTATTTAGTGAAAATACACACGAAAACGAGGAAAATTATTGTATTTCTGATTTTTCAGTTACTATCAGGTAGCGTTCCTAATAGTAGAATGGCCGATTGGTACTTGAGTAAATGTACTCTTTGGACACTCTATAGTGATTTAAAGTTGTTATTTATATGGAACGTGTTGGATCCGCTTACGATTATGTCTTCCAACGCTCCGCCCTGACTCAAGGAGCACAGGCAAGTCATGCAAGATTGGGGAGTAGAAATAGAATTAGCACTGATTTTGGACTGAAACGTGCAGAATTACAAATTTTGATCGTTACTAAATGCCATACATGAGTCAATGATATATTGATATCATTGTATCCAAGATAAAAGACCTGTATTCACACAGATTTCCAACTTTTCATCCGGTTAGAAAACCAAAACAGCACAGTTTAAGAATATCTGCTTCTATTCTGAATACCCAAAGCATCACTGAATGCAACTGCGTATCCATCATTTCTCCATCTAGATAGTTGCTCGAGTCCAAAAGTTTGATCAATCCTCTTGATGACATCTTATGAAGCAAAAGTGCAGCAAATTCAGGTATGTAACCCCTCAAATGCCACCCCAATACCATTCACAAACTCTTGATTGACACCCATACCGTCCTTCGTTTCCCAGGATTGCATCTTGCAAGCTCTCACCACCCATACAACACCCCAAGCAATTGCCGCCGCCATACAAACACACGTTTTCACAGAAGACCCAGACAAGCTCCTACCCACATCTGCACGAGAGCTCCTCTCTCATGCATTACAAGCATCTGTCATACACTTAGTATCCAGCGCAGCTGTAGCAAATCAACCTTCATTACAATACTCTCTCCCCACCACCACCAACACCCAGCCTGCTCTCCCCTCCTTGCTGGAAGCCTCTCTAGTATTCTGTGCCAGTGGCGACACCAAAGACTTGGCTCTCATCCAGCTACCTTCCCTCCTAGTTGAACTCATCAGTGAAGCATCTCCAGCAGTACAATTTGAAGACTTACTATCATGGTTGCACAGTCAACTACACACCTTCCAAGCACCTCCATACGTAGATCGGTCAAAACTACCAATGTTGAGAACTTGCAATATGTTGTTGAGAAGATTGTCCAAGGGAGCTAATGCTTCATTATCTGGACGCATACTTATGTTCTTGGCCAAGTTCCTCTCTTTGACAGAGAGATCAGGAGTTAATCTCAAGGGAGAGTATAATACATCCAACAAAACTCCCATTGAGCAACTTACTACTACTATTACTGATAAAGAAGAAGAGGAAGGCGATGAGGAGAAGAAGGAAAAGAAAGCTAGTGATACTGGTAATGGTGATAAAAAGAAGAAGAGAAAACATCAAGATACTGAAAATGTTACTACTGATGGTGAAGGTGTACCTCTGGATGCTGAAGGGAACCCAGTAGACAAGGAATTTTATCAAACATTCTGGAGACTCCAAGATGCCTTCTCCAACCCACCATCGGTACTGTCTAGCAATGAAAAGTGGTCTCAAGTAGCAGAATCAATCAGAAAGACATTACAACACTTTAGAAAAGAAAAGGTGACTGTAGGCGAAGGATCACATAGTCATAATAATAGTGCTGGTACTGGTAATGGTCAGCAGCAGCAGCAGCAGCAGCAGCAAATTGTATCGTTAGGAATCAAGTATCTTAGTAGTGCTCGATTGATGTCATTACAATTCAAAGAGGCAGCATTCAGGAGACATATTATAGTACAAGCTTTGATCCTGTTTCATTACCTAGAGAAGCCCTATATGAAGAACCCTCCACCTCCCCGTCCTAAATCTACTGGCAGTGGTGGTGGTGGTGATAAGAAGGGAGAAGGAGATGCCAAGGGTGAAGATACCGGAGATGGTGGTGCAAAAGAACAGCAAGATCCAGCCAAAGCTGGTGGACTGAGCGGACGTCAATTGAACGAACTGAGAGAACTGAAGAACTCTCTCTTGGCAGAGCTTGATGCAACCCCAGACAACGGTGCCGCCTTTACTTCCTCCATCCAACATCTATTAAGAGCAGAAGACCACTGGGCAGCTTGGAAGCAAGCCAATTGTCCAGCAGACCCTCTCCAACGTAAACCCATACCCTCACTCAAAGACTCCGACCTTGATGGCACAGAGGTAGGGCCAATAAGGAAGAAACGCCGTCCCTCCTCCCACCTCCAGGCCTATGGCATCAGGGTGGGCACTGAAGATCTGGACAGATTATGGAACTTGACGGAAGATAATATGACCTCGTTGGGTGCTGATGATAGAGGAGGGTTCAAGACAGTTGCTCAGTTGATAGAGCCAGTTATTGATGAAATGAAGGAAGGTGGGGATGGTGAAGATTCCATGTTTGGTGGTGGAGGTAACTCTGGAATATATGCCTGGAAAACGTTGAGATTTGTAGCAAGAGATCAGTTGACTGCATTTGTGAAGACAGTGCAAAAGGGAGGTGATTTGAGAGTTGCTGCTAGGGCTCTCTTTCCTGATGAATGTCCTCCTGAACCTGAACCTGTGGTAGTTGTTGTTGAGGAGAAGGAGAAGGAGAAGGAGGAGGAGGAGGAGGCCAAGGAGGAGAAGGAAAGGAAGGGAGATGAGGAGGAGGGGGAGGATGTAGTCATGGTGCCTGCATTAGGAGGAGTAGAAAAAGGGGGAAGGGGGAAAAAAGACAATAAGAAGGAGGATGGTGTAGATGATGATGATCAAGAAGAGGAAGTTGATTATGGTGATGATGATGATGATGAAGGTGGAAAAGAAAGAGGAGGAGAAGAGGAAGAAAGAAAGGAGGAGGAGGAGGAGGAGGAGGAGGAAAAAGAGGGAGGTGAAGTAGGCGAGCATAGTGGTGAAGATATGGACATGGATGTGGACACTGATCATAAGGTGCAGGAAGGAAATGATAATGATAATGATAATGATAATGATAAAGATAAAGAGAGGGATGAGGGAGAAATATCTAATAAAGAGAAAGATGAAAAGGAAGAGAAAGGAGCACTTAAAAGTAAAGGGTCTGGTAGTGGTAACACCACCAGAAGTAGTAGTGATGATGAAGAAGAAGGTGAAGTCAACTAACCATACATCCATGTAATAATACTATCTATACGCTTACAGCTACTACTATTATACAACAACAAGATAACGATAATTACTCAGTAGTTCCCAACCAGGTAGAAAACACCTCATAATCCTCTCCAATGTAATCACTATCAGTAACCATAGTCTTATGGAACTGCTTACCACTAGCTTTGACTGCCTTGCGATCTTTTCCAGTACCACGAGCCTCAGCCAACTTATCAGTGCGAGCCTTGCTTCTCTTCTCAACTGCCAGCAATTCCATACGGCGAGCTGTCTTGGCATATGGGTTGAGTTTGAGGAGAGCTCCCAAGTTGCGGAGAGGGTTCTTCTTGAGTGGGGCACGGGACTTGTTGTTCTTTGGTGGGTTGACAATGCTCTGCACTTCATCACTGTTGATCAGACGGGCAAGATCTGGGTTACCCATGATGTTACGGGGCAACTTGTAGCCACCCTTGACTTCAGAAGCAGTCTCAGTAGAGCCAAAGACCTTGTCGAGCTTCTCGAAAGCAGACTTGGTCCAGATGCAGAACCGACCGAGGTGTCCACCTGGGGCCAATTGGAGGAGGTTGAGGCGGTCGACAGAGGCGACATCAACACCAGGGATGTTACGGAAGGCACGGGTGATGCCACCATCTGAACCATAGATGATGAGTGGTCCCCTACGTTGGACATAACGACGGTTGCGCATCTTACCCTTACCACGGCGGAGGTTGCGAGAAGCAGACACTCTGTCGATGTCAGCCTGGGCACCAACATTCTTCAAAATGTCAGTGGCCTGCTTGGTCTTGGAGACAGTCTCAGCGGCATCAGAGATGACGAGGGGCACCTCTGGGACGGATTCAATGCGGTGACCACGAGCCATGACGAGGGCTGGGAGGGCAGAGGCAGCGAGGGCAGAGACGACGGCATAACGCTTTTGGTTGATGTTGATTTTGCGGTGCCACTTGCGCCATGTTTTGGTTGGGGCGAACATGTGACCGCCACGGACCATATTACCGAAAGCAGCTTGGCCTGTAGGTGTGAAGAAGAGATTAGGGTCAGAATAATTCAAAATAAGGTATAGAAACGAGCTGAGAGGGGAGATGATGATGATGATGCTTATCTGCACGGCTGGTACCACCACCTGGGACACGTGGAATACGTGAGACGGCACGACCAGTTCCCCAAGACTCTGCGGCAGTCTGATGACCGGCCTTGCTGTTCACAGCATAAGCCTGGCGCTTGTTCTTGGCCATGTTGGTGTGAACAGTCTGAACGATGTCAGAGCGGATTGGGGCGAGGAACACTTGTGGAAGTGGAACCTGTATTGTAAAAAGATTTCAAATGTGGATTAGATGAATTGACAAGGGAAGGCGGGGCCACCTTCATCAAAACTTAGGAATCAAAATCAATTTCTTACCTGCTCAGAGGCGTTCCCGCCGTCGATAGCCTGAACAGCAACAAGAGGTCTAGCAGCAGCCATTTTCAATTATTATATTTCAAAGATATGGAGGAGCAGAAGGAGAAAACGGCTATTGATGCCACCCAGCCGGCTTTCTTTTCTGCGACGGCCGCTCTCATCAGTCTCAGAGAGAGAGAGAGAGAGAGAGAGAGAGAGAGAGAGAGAGAGAGAGAGAGAGAGAGAGAGAGAGAGAGAAAAGAGAGAGGACCAACACCTCATTCATCCCTTCCTCTATCACCTCTCCTCTCCTCTTCTATTCTACATACCACGATATCTACACATCATAGCAACTATAATTACACATTGTCCAATATCATCAAGCATTATCTCTAACAGTCCTGAGCAGAGCATTAAACGCCTCATCAATCACCGGCAACCTGGGCGCCTTGCCTTGGTCCACCAACATTCTATGTGCACACCCAAACCCACTAAACACCACAGCATTCACTCCTTGCCCAGGAAATGTAGAATCTCCAACACAATACAACCCATCAATAGCAGTAGTATTAAACGGCATACTCAACATCCCTAATGGTCTACGTGATGGAATAGGCCCGTAACTCCCATCGCTCCTATTCAAAAACTTCCTATGTGTCCTGGGTGTCCCTACCTCCCTCATAATGGTACCTTCTATCAACCCAGGGAAGAAGCGTTCTAGCCTCTTAAACATTGCATCAGCCACCTGTTGTTTCTTCGCTTCGTATTCCCCCGGCCCAAGACCCTCCCAGGCATCAATCCAATCAGGGCTAAATGTATGAAACACGTGTGTTCCTTCTGGGCAGATAGTGGGGTCTAGTAGAGAGGGTATACTGACAAATAATGTCCCATATGGATCTTCCATTTCTTGCCAGTTTTCTACAATGATGTGGTGACATTCAGTACCTGGAGGCAGTACATCAGCCTTGATATCAGCATGTATAGAGAGAAAGGAGGGTGCTTTGACGTATCTACCTCTGAATGCAGCTTCTGATGGAGGTAGTCTGGTATCTGGGATCAAATGACCGAATGTATCCCATCTAGTTGCATTGGATACCACTGCTTTGCCTTTATATACACGACCATCTGCCAATCTAACCCCTACTGCTCTTGGTGGGCCTGTAGTGGTACCATCACTAGTAGTAGTATCACCTCCTTGTAATACAATTTCCTTGACATTGGCCTTATACTCCACCAACCCACCACCCTCAATGATACCCTCTGCCATCAACTCTGGAATCTTCCCTACTCCTCCAATAGGATAATTAATACCACCAAAGTGTCTATCACAAAATACCATACCAGCATTGATCATAGGAGTAAGATCAGCGTTGACTGTACTCCAGCAATAGCACTCAATATCTATGAAATGCAGCAAATCTGGGTCTTTGATATGCTTCCTAGCAACATCACCAGCGTTAGTAGCTACAAATGAAGCCAAGGTGAGGCATGCTCCTGGGTTGTTTGCAAATTGTTCTAGCAGATATCTAGGTTCTTCCAATGATTTCAGTTCCAAAGAGTTTAGTGAGTTGAACACTCTCCAGCACTCATTGTAGAATGTTTTAATCCCCTTTTCTTCATGTGGAAATTTGGATACCAGCTCCTTGACGAACTCTTCATAGTCTCTCCATACTTTGACCTCCAAGTTGTTGGGGAGGTGGTAGTGGATCTGGGTGGGGTCTGGAGCAGTTTCTAGGCGCTTGCCAACTGAAGCTAGGGCGCGTGTCATGAGATTGGTGGTGCCCTTGTCACCAAAGCCAAACATCATGCTGCTGCCTACGTCGAAAGTGAAGCCTTGTCTTTCAAAGTGTGCAGCGCTGCCACCAGGGATGATGTATTTTTCTAAAACCAGGACCTTTTGGCCTTTTTCTACTAGTTTGGCTGCTGTGGTTAGACCACCCATACCGCTGCCAATGATGATGGCATCGTATTCTATATCAGTAGGAGCTTGGTCCTGTTTTTGTTTCTGTGAGGCTTGTGCTGTCGTTGCAGAGGCAGCAACCTGGAGACTGGAGGAGCTACGGTGTGGTCTTGACGCCGATGGACGTTGGGGATTTGCAGGGGAAAAGTTGGAAGGGTATGCTTGATTGGTGAGCTGGAAGGATTGGAGAAGTAAATGTGCACCAATTGATGTTAAAACACTCACTTAGAACGTAAATTACTGCTAGATTGCGACACAGCTGGCCTTAGTGGACATCTCTGACAAGCCACCAAGGGGTGTCTTTTGCCGGTGATACGTAGTGTCACATTCATCGTACGTGTGTATCTGGACAGTACTTGATGTAAGGAAATCACGCCCACTGTATTCAAGCCACTTTTTTATTTTGTTTGGATCAGATGGGCAGAGGGATGAGAGAAGAGGGCCTCAGCCAAGCTTCCGATCCCAGAGCGGTGACGTCCAAGATTTTACAGGACACCAATGTCTGAAGTCTGACAAGACTAAACCTAAGATTGTAGATTGTCCCAATTACCTACGTTACGATCATCAGAAGCCCATTTACGTTTGCTTTAATATCAGGAAAGAGCAAGCACACCGCAAAGTAGCATAGATCTCTAGCAGTTGGTTAATTCATCCAAAGCACAAATTAATACTTATCCAGACAAATAAAAGGTCAGTTTTGCCACGGCCTCCTTCTAAAATTCCACATATGCCGAATAGAGCGACAAAACCTGCAAGATACGCACCTTTGGCTGTTCCCATTCCCTATTCTCCGGCCAACTCACCTCCCAGCTCCGTTGGCTCACAGGTCTTCCCCCCTCTTCACCACAATGGAAGTCGTCAACATCAAAGAACCAACTAGCCCCCAGCCTGTCTCCCATGATACTTTCACATCACCCTTTGAAGACACGGAAGAAGCATTCGCACCTCTTCACATAGACGAAGAAGGAGGAGGAGAAGCAGAAGACCACCCCATCTCTGACATCAGCGAGTCACCCACCAGCACCAGCCCCACCAGTGACGTTGAAGCCAAAGAAGAATACATCACTGCTGCACAAGCTTTCGGCCACTTGACTCTCAAAGACAGTCTTGTCGTCCACCGTTCTCGTCTTGAAGTCGACAAGGCATTAGCTCTCATTACAGAGATGCCCAGAGTGTGTCCAATCAACAAGGCCGCCAGAGATGCTGCAGCAGCAGACACCTTGGATCTTAAAATTCACAAATCAGAGCTTGAAAAAGCAAAGGAGGAAGCATTGAAGAATGAAATGCCCAGAGTTTCCCCCAGAACACTTGCTGAACGCACAATGCCTAAATATGACCCTCTCGTCTTGACACTCAAGGTTCACCAGTCTCAGCTGGAGAAGGATCAGGAGGAGATGAAAGGCAATGCGATGCCAAGGAAGGCACCAATGACCAGGGGAGAGAAGATCACTAGAGATGCAGACCCATTGGTGTTGAAGGTCCATAAGAGTCAGCTGGAAAAGGACCAGGAAGACGTGGTAGAGCAGTATGGAGCTGCACGTGTTGCTCCAAGAGCTAATCAGTACACTGGACCTTCATTGGAATCAAGTTTGGGAGAGATGAAGGTACGCAGGTCGAGATTGGAGCTTGAGAAAGAAGCAGCAGCAGCTGCACTTATGGCTGCTGCAGCTGAGGCAAAGAATAATTACAACAACAAGGGAGGTGTGTTTGGTTTGTTTGGTGGTAATGGAAAGAAAGAGGCCTCCTCCTCCTCTTTATCTTCGTATTCCCAGCCTGCTGTGTCTGGTACTAAATCAAGATTGCAGAGGGAGAGAGAAGCAGCTGCACTTATGGAAGCTGAGCGTCTTAGAAAGGAAGGTGATGTGGTGGAGAATGCTAGAAAGTTGGAGCAAGAAAAGGCAGCTGCTCAGAAGCAGATTGAGGAAGAGAAGATGAAGGAAGCTGCTGTTCAGGCTGTTGCTGTTGCCATTGCTCCTTCTTCTCAACAGAAAAAAGCAGATGAAGAGGATATTGTGCAGGACCATCCAGTATCTGATGCAGAAATTGATGATGATGATGAGGTCTCTTTAGATGGAGAAGTATCTGCTGCTGTTATTACTCGTAAAGAGGGTGAGGAACAAGAATTCCATGAAGAACAACATGTGGAGGAAGAAGTGGTTGCTGAAGTAGCAGCTGTAGAAGTAGCAGCAGCAACAGTGGAAGTTGAGGAGGAGGGGATTACTGTTGATGAGAAGGAGGAGGCTATCATCATTCCCCAGGATGAAGATGAAGAGGAGGAAGAGGTTGCTGATGTGGTCCCTGAAATGATTGATCATGTTGTACAGGATGTATCAGCAGCAGCAGGAGTGGCTGATGAACAAGTGACAGCCTGAAAATGAAGAGCTCTCTGGTGATTTTATGTGTGAAACGTTTCTGTTTGGTGTTTTTGACTCACTGCTCAAGTGAATGGCAGTTGTTTTTGTTTAACTATTTTCTATGCTGATTTCTGAGATGTGGAATTTCAGTAATATTAATAATGTAATAAAGTTTGAACTAATTGAAGAAGGTGCTTGATTTGATGGAGAGAAAGAACCAACGATGCCCCCTCGTGTTCTTCTTCTTGGGTCGTTGTTGTGGCCGATGGTGTCTTAAGTATGATGGAACAGAGCTCTTTATCCAGTCAGTTAATCATTTTGCGCAACCATCTGAGAGAACTCAACGATCCATTGAGATTGCAACTACAGTATTAGCAGAGTTTGCAGGGTCTCGATCATACTTTAAAAGGTTCATTTGCAAAATCACTTAGAGAGTCGTCTACAGGTTATCACAATGGTTGTGCTAGCTGCAAGTATTGTTACCAAGACTGGTAAAGGTGAGCGCTAAATTCCTTATTGTTTGGCCAGACAGAATTTTGATCGCAATGTCATCTAACCGAATTCCTCCCGTGTTGCAGCATTGGTGTCTCGCCAATTCGTGGATATGAGTAGAATCCGCATAGAGGGATTGTTAGCCGCCTTCCCCAAGCTAGTGGGGAGTGGCAAACAGCACACTTATGTTGAAACTGAGAATGTGCGCTACCTCTATCAACCTTTGGAGGTAAGTCATCCCAGATAGTGTACCCTTGTGCATCGTAGAGCAGATATGACGTGATAGAAGCACAATGGAAGGATCTTACAGTAGAACACCGCACTGATCACGTCTCTTCTGCCATCCATCTTCCCTCCCGCTCTTCCCTCAACTCATCCTCCTTCTCCCCTCCTCCACCTCTTACAGACAATGTATCTAGTCCTCGTCACCAACAAAGCCAGCAACATCCTGGAGGATCTAGAGACCCTCCGTCTCCTAGGTAAACTCGTCCCAGAATACGTGATGCCATTGGAAGAAGAGCTCATCGCAGAAGCAGCTTTTGATCTCATATTCGCCTTTGATGAGGTCATCAGTCAGGGGTACAAGGAAAATGTCACCATAGCACAAGTCAGACAGAATACAGAAATGGAAAGTCATGAAGAGAAGCTCCATAAAATGATCATCCAGAGCAAGATTAATGAAACCAAGGACCAAATGAAGAAGAAGGCAATTGAGATTGAGAGAACAAGGATGGAGGGAGGACGTGCTGGTGGCATGGGTGGTGGTGGTGGACGTACACCAACTTCTTACGCAGCTCCTGGTGGTGGATTTGGTGGTGGTATGGGTGTTGGCGGTGGTGGTGGAGGAGGAAGTATGGATGCATTTGCCAGACCAGATGGCCCAGGTCTTTCCTTTGGTGGAGGAGGCAGCAGCAGAGCAGAACCAGTGTCAAACAGAATCCAAAAGAAGGGCATGCAGCTGGGAGGAGGAAAGAAGGCTGGTCAAAACTTCTTGGAATCACTCAAAGCTGAAGGTGAATCTGTTGAAGATATGCATCATGGTACTACCGGCACTTTCCCAGGAGCTCCCGCACCACCACCCCTCCCATCTGAGCCAGTGTTTGTGTCTATTGAAGAGAAGCTCAGTGCGGTGCTCAACAAGGATGGTGGTGTGGAAGGTATTGAGATACAAGGCAACATGAGTCTCACTGTCACTTCTCCTGATGTTGATGGAAGGCTCCGTCTCAAGTTGTCACATCCTAGAGGAGGCTCCACCGAGGGCTATCAATTCAAGACGCACCCCAATATTGACAAATCAATGCATGCTGAGCAAGATGTGCTGGGATTGAAGGATCCCTCTAGACCCTTCCCCACTGGTGCCCCTCTCGGTGTGTTGAAATGGAGATTGCAGAGCCAAGATGAGAGTTTGCTGCCTATAACTATAAATGCATGGCCCAGTGTGTCGGGCTCTGATTCTTACGTCAATATTGAATATGAATCTGCTGCTGAATTTGATTTGCAACATGTGACTGTCATTATCCCTCTACCTGCCTTAGCATCAGCTCCACAAGTGAACCAGATTGACGGTGACTGGAAATATGATGCCAGGAAATCAGCTCTCATTTGGACCATTGAAATTGTGGACGATTCTAATCGCAGTGGCGCCCTAGAGTTTGTGGTACCAGCTGCTGATCCCAACATGTTCTTCCCTGTGGAAGTGTCATTTAATGCAACTTCTACTTTGTGTGATGTTGGGGTTGCTGGTATTGTGAGTGCAGAGACTGGGGAACCAATTGCAAAGTACGGTAGCAGTACCAGTCTGGTGACTGAGGATTACAGAGTGGAGTAGAGCTGAGATGAGAAGAGGTGGGGGAGGAGTATCTTTCGTCTTCTTTGGTATTGTGATTGTTTTGAATATACATGAACAGGAGTGTAATGCAACAAACTTGGAAACTATATATAGTATGTGTGTCGTATCAAGAAGAAGAGTTTGAAACGACGAAGGAGGGGAGGATGTAAGTGTGAGTGTGTGTTTGGGGGTGGGGGGGTGGGGGGCACTACATTCCTTTGTTTCATAAAGAATACACTAAACCATCTCTCTCCGTCAGCGCCGACAGGGGCACAGGTGTAAATCATCCTATTATAATATAAAGGAAATTAAATGCACACTGGCCATCTTACTATCAGACACGATATTTAATTCATTTAGCGAGCTTTATACCCTTAAATATCCGGATAGCTTGAAAATATAACAGATGTCCACAGGGATTCAAGAACAGCTCATCACTGACAGAGAGCTGTGGCTATATGGAGCGGTTTTGCACATCCTTACCCAAATAGTTCATGTGGTGTCAGCAGAGGACAAAGTGGAACTTGCTCATAGGTCTGTGCTCCCCCAATTTGTTCCCATTTCCGCTCCTGGGGTTCCACCGACTTACTCCAATTCTTTTTCCTCCTTTGCAGGCTACTCAGCATTGCATTTGGACTCTCCCCTTGTATATGCACTAAGTTGCTCCCATCAAGTTATTTAAAGTATAGAAATGAAACTGGTATCATTTATAAAATCCTTTTCTTTTGTTTTCCGCTCTTGAGAAGGCCTCGTGGCATTCAGCGAGTTTTAGACGCTCAACCACGACTGGGCAAGTTGGGCATTATTATAGACACCATCAAGTTAATGTGGGGATGTAGATTAATAGCTGTATTTTTCTCAGGGATAGTAATACCTCTGCATATTCTGATTCATCTACCAGTTCTATTGTATAGCACACTGGCCGTTCGAGGCAACACGTCATTGTGCGAGACGGAGCTTCTCTCTCACCCCATCACCGCTGCTCGCATTGCTGCCTTCCACTCTTGGGCTGACAGGATAGCGCAACCCGTACTATCTTCCCTAGGATTTAGCGAGCTATTTGCTGTTGCTGTGAGCCCCAAAGATCAATGTGAAGCCTACTTAAATTGGATGTATGCCATTGTCGGTCTTGTCCTCCCCACTATTGTCGTGGTTCGATTGTTTCCTTCTATTCTATCAGGAAGGCTGAGGTTCAGTAAATGGCTTAGTGTTGTAGAAACGGGTCCACATACCTCAAAATCAGGTGGCAAAAGGGTATTATCAATGGTATGGTGGCTGTTCCTAGGCGAACAGGAGAGTAGGGCGCCATGGGATTGGTGGCTGTTGGCATTTGGGTGGTGGTTTTCCTTTTCAACAATATGGTCCATTTCCAAGTTGCTAGTGCATTAAATTATGATTCAATTAATTAAGTAATTCACCCCACAATATATGTACTATTTTATAGAAATGTAAACCGGTACATATTGTCAAAAAGATACCACCTTGCTTGTAGTAGCAACACACACACACACACAATTGTAACTACTATCACTGCATCACTACTCGCCTCCTGGCTTCTTTCCTGAGTTATTCTTCCTGCTTTGTTTCTCCATTCTCTTTTGCTCCTTTGCATTTCTCTTTTCTTCCTTCCTAGCTGTTCTCCTGACTCTTTTCTCCTCCTTTTCTCTGGCCTTGTCTTCCTTGGTACGTCCACAGCAGTCGGTCTCTACATAATCCTCACCATTTTGTTCTGCAATGGGACAGATCGAAATGTTACCACAAAGATGATCGGAATGGCATCCTCTTGGGGGCACAATCACTATAAAAAGTGAAAGAAGTACGCATGATCAGTTATTTTGAAACCCATTGGTTCATTACCTGCTCTTTGTTTTTTTCCCGCCTTGACGGCTTTAATTACCGCTCTGACTATCAGTACTGTAGGAGTCATACTTCACGAATATAGGCAAATAATAATATATAAAGAATTTGATCGATGTCGGTCTGATTTACCACTTAAGTGCCACTTCCAGGAGTGTCTGCTTGCCATCAACCAACTCCCCCTCGTTGCGTGTTGTACTCACTAACATCCTTCAATTCTTATTTAAATAAAGTAAGCTAATAATATTATCAAGAATGTACCTACAATACTGTACCTAACTGCTGCTGATACCAGTGCAAAACCTACTATAAGGAGCTTCCATATGAGAGCACCAGCGCTCACTACAAATATTCCTATCAAAACTGCTGCTAATGTGTTTTGAATGAAAAACCCGGGTCCACCAGAGCCGCCACCACCGCCTTTCTGTTCTAAATAGGCCAGTTCTTCTTCTAACTCATCTTCACTGTCATAAGGCTGCTGGCTCCAAGAAGAAGAGTCGGGGGATGGCTGGTTAGTGTTGTCCCAAGAAGCAGCGTCGCCAGGTGTGGTGACAGATTGGGCGACTATAAAGCGGTTGTTTCTATGATTGGCTAGCTGACGTATGGTGGAGCATACGCTATGTGGTGTACAGTGGTTATGGTGTTGCTGCGGTCGGTTTTGAGCATGTTTTGTATGAAATCTTGTCAAATTGGACAAGTTACAGCTTGTATAACTCATTGCTGCCTTTGGTTTGATCAAATAAACTCAATTTAATCTAAATAAAACTCGAGAAATGATTTTCAGCCTCCGAAATTTAGTCTTTTCAGGGTTTCACTGATCGATCGACGCCTCGCACTGTTGAGCAAACCACGGCAAACTACCCCACTTTATGGCATTTGGAGCTGGCTACAATTGGTCATATTCGATCCTGTATTCACCAGTGATACATCTGATTCTACCTACATCTGGGCAATGCAATTGAGTAGCAAGAAATGAGACTGAATTTGAATCTCACATACACGAGTGCATTCGAAAACAGGAGGAGAAAAAAACTGACGCCGACATTGCTCAGCTTTCCCAATTGTGTACTAATACTGAACGCCAAGCTCGGTTTCCAAAAGCATTGACATTCGAAAACTTTGCACCTTATCAGCAGTAATTTCCAAAGATGATTCCTTTCATAATCTCTTCTGATATTAAATCCAATTATCCATCCATAAAACTTCAAGGCAGGAAAAGATGGCAGGCTTAGACAGGCAGCTGTATCTTGATAGGAAGCTTCTACTGTTTGCCTGCATACTTCACGGAGCAACGCAAGCTATGCACATTAAATCAGTGGAAAACCAAGTCGAGCTCGCCCACCGGTACGTCCCTGTGTTGTCTTCAAACAAACGTCCCAACTCTAGTTTCACAACTTTTTTCCTTTTATGCACTCAGATGCATGGACATGAACACTATAGCTATAAAAAGGGAAATAGAGAGAGAGAAATTTACTTGGACAAGACCTTATATGTACTTATATCATTTTGAGTTGACAACAACAGAGATATGTGCCACCGACACTCACCATTTCTCCCTCGCTCTATTGCAGTATATTCAGCATCATCTATGCAGCTCTGCCATATTTATGGGCTCGTATGAGTCCAACTAGCTTTATGAAACAGAGAGGAATAATTCTATCGGTAATCAAAGTGTTCTACTTTTCCGCCCCTCTCCTGAGAAGGCCTCGTGGAGTTCAGCGAGTTTTAGATGCTCAACCACAACCGGGCAAGTTGGGCATTCTTATAGACACCATCAAGGTAATATGGGGTTGTAGATTAATGGCAATATTTATAGGGAGCAGTGCGCTCCCCTCCTCTCTTTTGCTCTATTTACCAGTTCTGTTGTATAGCACACTTTCTGTTCGTGGCAACAAGTCGTTGTGCGAGACGGAGCTTCTCTCTCACCCCATCACCGCTGCTCGCATTGCTGCCTTTCACTCTTGGGCTGATTGGATAGCGCAACCCGTACTCTCTTCCCTAGGATTTAGTGAACTATTTGCTGTTTTTTTGAGCCCCAAAGATCAATGTGAAGCCTATTTAAATTGGATGTATGCCATTGTGGGTTTTGTAGTACCTACAATAGTCATCATTAGACTATTTCCTTCAGTTGCAATGGGAGAAGGAAATTCAAGTAATTTCCAAATTATTGAATGGGATCAATGGAAGAATTCTGTGACAGCAATGGTATGGTGGTTGTGTCTAGGGAAACAAGAAGGGACCAGAAAGCAGTGGGATTGGTGTCTGTTGTTCTTTGGGTGGTGGCTGTCCTTCACTGTCATCTGGCTGCTTTCAAAGTTTTTGGTCCCTCTTCTGTGATATATTTTCTATACTGCATGTACTTTCAATGTCAATTATTATCATTTGTATGCTTGTATGTCTTGGTTGCATTCTTCAAGCTCATGTGAAGACCATGGATGAGGGATGAGATAGAAGCGAAGCGAGCAACAAGTCAAGGGTTCTTAGGAACTGAAATCACCATTTTGATAATTTTGTTTCATATAAACCAGGAACTGTATGATCGGTGAGTACAATGCCATAGTTATTGTAGCATAATGAATCCTCAGAGCTGATAATTTTTTCCTTACAAAACAAGGATGACTTTAGCACAGCGACAAGTAGCGAAAGACCGTGTCTTGTTCATATATGCTACGGTCTTCCATTTCTTGAGTCAAGTATTGCATCTCAACAGTGTCGCCAATCGCTCAGAATTCGCCCAGCGGTGAGTAGACTGCACACGACTGCCCCAATTCCCACCAACGACTGTCAAACTGACTTGCCTCCCACTCCTCTCCTGTTCCAACTTATACAGCATATTAAGCATCCTACTCTGTATAATTTGTGCAGTATATGCCAACATATATCCTCTTAAGTATCCAAATGATTATATGAAGCAAAGAACAAAGTTTGTCCTGTTTTTCAGGCTTGTCTATTTTTCCTTCCCTCTCCTGAGAAGGCCTCGTGGCATTCAGCGAGTTTTAGATGCTGAGCCATTGACAAGCAAGTTGGGCATTATTATAGACATGTACAAGGTAATATGGGGTTGTAGATTAATAGCAGTAGTGACATCCGCCTTTATAGCCCTCCCCTTTTGGCTCCACCTGCCCATGCAGCTGTATAGCACATTTGCTGTCCGTGGCAACAAGTCGTTGTGACGGAGACGGAGCTTCTCTCTCATCCCATCACCGCTGCTCGCATTGCCGCCTTTCACTCTTGGGCTGATTGGATAGCGCAACCCGTACTCTCTTCCCTAGGATTTAGTGAACTATTTGCTGTTGCTGTGAGCCCCAAAGATCAATGTGAAGCCTATTTAAATTGGATATATGCCATTGTGGGCTATGTGGTACCGACAATTGTCGTCGTGAAGTACTTCAAAGATATATCCAAGATTGGAGTTTATAAAAGAAGGAGTAAAAGGGCAACAAATAATGATGCAATGAAACCTAGAAATGTGGTGATGGAGAAGTTGTGGTGGTTGTTTGGAGGAGAAGGAGATGTACAACAACAACACAATGAAGGTGTATGGGGGGGTACCTTGTTACCATTTGGGCAATGCAGTCTTACCTTTGCTTGGTGGATGGCCTCCTCAGTGTTATGGTATGTGAGTAAAATAAACGTATGAATATGTTTTGTGTGTATTTTTGATTAACTGTTGATTCTTTAAGAGTAAAGCCTCTGGCAATTTTGAAGTGGAACTGGTCGGTGAGAGAAGAGCGAGGTCGATGAGCAGGTCGTTCCCTCCCATTTAAAGTTGACAAAACTTGGCACATCCATCTTTCAATTACTTGAACATAAACGCATTGCAACTCTCAATTCTACACAAGGTTTAGAAAGGCCAACCATCGCCCTAGCTTTGAAGGCCTCTGATCACGAGAAGAAATCTCGAAAGATGGCATCTCCAACGCCCACAACAGCCGAGCCCAACTTTGCACACGTTGCTAATCACATTAGACACAACCAAAGTGTACTTCAATTCAAGTAAGTTCCCATTTCTCACCCTAATTCTTCTTCCCAACCCAATCTCATCCCAACGCTCACTGCCCCTCCCCACCGCTTTCACACACAGCCGGGTGTTTGCTTCCCTCTTAGCTGGTGCTGTCATTGGCATATCTGGGGTAACAGGATACATGGGATTCATCCTTTACATAGTATTCCATGTCATGTATAGTCTACTATTACTATCTAAAACAGGTTTCCAACCAGACAAGTACTTTACGTCCTCATTGACGCTCTTAACATCGGGGATTGCCAGTCAAACAGAGTTCTTGACATTCATCTTATTTTGGACATTGACTAATAATCTTGTGTATTTATTTTAGTAAAGACTCATCTATAGAGAAAGTCATTCGTTTCTCTCTCTCTCTCACACACACACATTTTTCATCTGTTTTGTTTCATTCATTCATTCATATCCTCAACACACACACTCTCCCTCACTTCTCTATGTTTTTAAAGCGCTCTCAATGCACCGAGTTTCTTAAATATCCCAGTTGCAGTAGCCAACAACTTTTCATGCCCTCCAATAGGCTGATGCAATGTCATATTTACCTGTATAGTAGCCTTACTGCCAACCTCACCCTCTCTGATACTAACAATCTCAGATCTCACAATCAGCTTCTCATCAGGAGGAGTTGGTTCCTTGAATGTCACTAGCAACTCATAAGTCAAGGTAAGTGGTGGTTTAGGGAGGCACCCTCTATCCATCAGTGCAATTGCAGATGTCCAATTGCCTTGGCAATCAAACAATGTCGAAACAACCCCACCGTTCATTATGCCGGGAAAGGCACAATATTTCTCATCAAGTGTTACTGTGGATTCAAGGCCTCCTGGGATACGGTATGAAGATAGACGTAGACCATCAGGAGCACTGGGTCCACACCCCCAGCAGACACTTTCAGGTGTGTATGCTGACTGGACAGGCAGTTCTTCACTCTCTTCAGGTTCTATACCAGCTTCAACGAAAGCAGGGTGGAGTTTACTGTTGCATGGGTTGACGTTGTGGCCTCTATTGCGAAGCATTTCCCATTGATTCTTTCTAGTATGGCCAGATGTGCTGTAGCATCTAGCAGTGGAAGGGGAGAAGAAGGGGGAGGGCTTCTTGGGGAGGGGAGTTGTTGCTGTTGCTGTGGCAGGTGCATTGAGGGAATGGGTAGCTGTTATTCCAGCGGAGAGCTGGCGGAGTAAGCACTCTTCTAAAATGTGCCTGGAGCGTGATATTAAGCGGAGCATTGCTGTTCGAGGGCTATAAGATGCTAGTGGCAAAGGGTTTAGATATACAAGAAGTTGGATAAAAAACTAAGGAACGATCGACCACAGAAAGGTGGACAGTGATACAAACAAATCTAATATTGAAAATGAATTGGATAGTTGATTAATTCGACGTGGCTGTATTTTGGCTGGCCTTAAGAATTGTAATCATCACTGGGAAGATATCAAGGATGTTCAGATATTCTTGTTCGGGGTGTCGGGGGGGGGGGGGGCAACGGGTTTAATTAAATGCCTGCTTTTATATCGGGCTCATATTTTGAAATTGAATCACAAGAACCAAATCTT
>Ga0114919_10000730_pt1 | contig 25991 bp, 16 predicted proteins | sample BlataG_FD_88682 | JGI IMG/M metagenome (GOLD analysis project Ga0114919, IMG submission 88682) | Deep subsurface microbial communities from Black Sea to uncover new lineages of life (NeLLi) - Black_00105 metaG | ecosystem: Environmental > Aquatic > Marine > Oceanic > Sediment | place: Atlantic... | reverse complement strand
GGTTATGTTTTTGAAGGAAGAGGAGAGAGCTCTTCAGAGAGTGTCGGGGAAGACTAACCAAGTCATCATTGTTGCGTGGATTGCTTCCAAAATAGGCCATTGTGCGGTGTCGTGTGGTATGAAATGATGTTGTCAAGGCAGTTGCCGTTAAAGTGGTAGCAATGAGAGATAAACCCAGCAGAGATTTTCTCCTTGAAATGATGGGTTTTTGTTTAATCGAAGGCAGACACAGCACTCGTTGCCGGATTGAGTTTGATATGATTAATCGTCTTACAAACATTCACTTAGACTATCTAGCTTTTAAGGTTTCACGCTGAACACACCATACCATCTTATTATTATTCCCAGAACGTGGTCATGTCGCTGACGGGAGCTTCTTCTTTCCTCCTTACCCCTTTTTGTCTTTTTTGCCACATAACAACAATAGGTAAACATCTAATGTCTGACTAGTTCCCTCTCCTCCTCGTATTCAATCTCCATCCTCCCTCTCCTACCTTTACCTTTACCAGGCAATGCAGCCTTCCCACCACTACGTTTTCCTCCCTTCTCCTTCTCCTTCTCCTTCTCCTTCTCCTTCTTCTTCTCCTCCTCATCAATCCCATCCTCTTCTGAACTCCCATCATCATCATCATCATCATCATTATCATCCAACTCACTATCATCACTATAATCCTCCATATCACCATCACTTAAATCAACCTCATTTTCATTCAGCCATTCTATCTCTTCTTCTTCATCTTCACTATCCTCCTCATCCCCTTCTATAAATTCATCATACTCTTCCTCTTCTTCCTCCTCTTCTTCCTCTTCTTCCTCTGCTGCTTCATCTTTTTCAATCTCAGCACCTTCATCCATAACTGCCTCAGATTGCAATACTTTCCTATATTGTTTCATTGGAAAGTTATATATATCGCCGTAAGTACCACTTTGGAGCCTAGCCAACAGCTCCTTTTCTATTGATTTCTCCAATTGAGCTGCCACCTCTGCTTTGGCTTCTTTTCTTTTCAGCAGCTTCTCCTTTTGAGCTGGCATTGTGATGAGTTTTGGTCTGGTCTTTATAGCTAGTTTTCTCATCCTAATAAGGTACTGAGTAACCTTTGTGAGGCGTTGTTTGTTTTTGTGTACCAAGAATTTGGGCCAGTAGGCAAGATGCTCGTCAATTTGTTCGAGAGCTGCGGTGTATTGACGTTTGAGGCGGATCTTTTGCCACATGTTCTTGGGTGTGTGTGCTCTCTCGATGGTTTTAATGTACAAGTAGCAGCGGCCTTTTTCTTCTTTGATTGTGGCGTAGCGACTGTTGGCTAGAGGGCAGGAGCTGCGGTTGCACAATCCTGTTGAGGATGAGAGTTGGTAGGAGAAGGAAGACAGTGGTCAGAGTTAGAGAGGGGAGGGGAAGGATGGGTGTAGGAAGAAGAGAGGTATAAGTGTGTGGGTTTCTTGATTCGTAACCCTGAACTTACCAGTGACGTTGTATTCATTCCTGCAGAAGTTCTGAGTCTTGGTCTTGGACCTAAAGCTGCAGTGGCCGTGCATAATGAGCTGCCAAATGACCTGTAGAGAGAAGCAAATTGAACGGCATGCGTTAGGGGACATGTGAACTGTAACTAAACTCCCATAATCGTTTGGTTGGCATACTATATCTTACTTCATCATGTTGCATGCTGAATTGAAGGGCTCAGCCGCCAAAAATAGCGTTTGAATATGGAATGGCAAAGGGATTTTATAGATGAATCGAGAGATTCGTTGGTTCTTTCAACTTGACCACCTTGAAAATGCGGTCTAATTTGAATTTATATATAGTTCTAAATGCAGGAGGTGCTGTTAACTAGCATTAAGAGTCCTGGGAGGGGGAATGGCCTCGGAGACAGCAGACTTTTTTCCAGTGCTTTCAAACCTTCATATATTCGCCTTTTTCCTGGCATCAAACACTTTCTGAATAATATTATACTCAAGCGGCAGCACATATCTATAGTTGAACGAAGCAGAGATAGAATTCCTCCAATAACCAATCAAAATCTCCCTAAAGTCATCCACAGAAAAAAATACACCTCCATTCTCTCGACTATTCCTCTAAACTAGACTCTCCACACATGCGGTCATCTTTGACACTATTAATACGTCGATCCCATCGCTCTCTTGAGCTAAGAACCTTTGCTAGTGAAGCTGATTTGACACCGACTGCCACATCAATCGTAGAGTCCACCAGTGGCAGTTGTACAGAAAATAATGGACCTGGAGTGTTATCAAAACTATGGAAAATCCTAGGTGAAGCAGAGACGCCACTGACATCAGACCAGGTATGGGAATTAGCTGAGAAAGAGGGTGTCAGGAGTAAGACACACATGAAGTTGATGTTGAGCCAAATGAAACAACGAGGGAATGTGTCCACCATGGTGGTTGCTTCAGAAAATAAAAAGAAGGGAAAGAAGCCATTTGGATACTATCTAACTGATAAGTCTGAGTATAGGGAGGAGGATGTGTAGAATAGAAAGGTTAGCAATAATAGGAGGTTGATAAATATAGAGAGATCTGCTATTGGTGGTGGAGTGTCAAGGTTGTTGATTGCCAGTGGGAGAATGGCCTTGTCTATTGGAAATGTGTCTTGGGTTTTAATTTAGCACTTCTGCCTCCAGCCTGGTGTAAATATTAGATATTTGTCTAATGACATTCTCACTTGCGTAAGAATTTACACTTAAACTGCTGTTGATCAAAAATGGTGCAGGTAAGTCGAGCCCAAACCAAAACGAGAAAGCTTTTGATCACAACGCGTGCATCTTTCACAGAATCTAAATAACCCATGCTGACTGCAGGAGTCTGAATTCTTCAAAGAGTTAAAGGCAGCCACGCCATTCTTCTTGATGGCTGGTCCAAATGTGATCCAGTCCGAAGAACACATGATGAAGATGTGCAAGAACATCAAAGCTATCACAGGTACACAATGAGTTGGATAAAAACTTACCTTTCTCCCATTTTCACCGAGTCTGTCCCTGCCTTCCCCGACGTCTCTCTTGCTCACCTGTATACTCCTCTGTAATTCTACCCCCACCAACCCATCCATTTTGCAGATAGCTTGGGCATTAAATTGGTCTTCAAGTCTTCATTTGACAAGGCAAATCGCACCAACATATCCTCTTTCCGTGGTCCAGGCATGGAAGAAGGTCTTCGGTAAGCATCAGTAAATATCAAACACACTCTCCTCCTTTGAGCTTCTCTCTCACCCCCCCCCAAAAAAAAACTCATCTCACCTCCCACCACTCACTCGACTACTAAAACAGCATCCTGAAAAAGGTAAAAGAAACCTTCGGAGTCCCCATCATCACCGACATCCACGAAGCCAGCCAAGCAGCCAAAGTTGCAGAAGTCGCCGACATCATTCAAATCCCTGCCTTCCTCTGCCGACAGACCGACCTCCTGGTGGCAGCAGCCAAAACAGGTAAAGTCATCCAAATCAAAAAGGGACAGTTCTGTGCTGCTTCAGTCATGCGCAACTCTGCAGAGAAATGCAGGGCAGCAGGCAATCCCAACATATTAGTCTGTGAGAGAGGCACAATGTTTGGTTACTCTGATCTAATTGTAGATCCCCGAAACTTTGTCTTAATGAGAGATGCCGGTTGCCCAGTGACTGCAGACATCACACACGCTCTGCAACAGCCTGCCGGAAAACCTCTAGAAGGAGGTGGAGTCGCAAGTGGTGGTTTGAGGGATTTGATCCCAGCAGTAGCTCGTACTGCAGTGGCAGTGGGCATTGATGGTATCTTCATGGAGGTACATGACCATCCTGATTCGTCCCCCGTAGATGGTCCTACGCAGTGGCCATTGAGGCATTTTAGGAGGCTATTGGTGGAACTAATTGATATTGCTAAAGCTACAAAGGGTAAAGAGGAGTTTGTGTTGGATTTGAGTCCAATTGGAGATGATGAGTTTGATCCCCAAGCAGTGGTATAAAAAAAATAATAAAAGTACCATTAGATGATCAGAGAGGTGGTAATTTATGCATGTATGTAAGAAAGGGATGGAATTATTCTTAATGTTTTCAATTTCACATCAAGTTGAATACCACTACCATTATTATCAACCCCAAGACATGCATACTCTTCTTTCCTATAATATTGCTGGTTCCATTACTGCTGCTGCTGCTACTACTACTAGCAACTGCCAATGATGATGAAGAAGAAGAGGGTGCCTCTCTTCTACTACTACTTTGTGCTTTCCTCCATCCTGCTGCCACAGCTTCATCTTCACTACAAAACCACCGCTCTCCCTTGCTCTCATTAATAATGGTGGCTGCATAGGAAGGGCTACCGATGACGTGGTATATCTTCTCTCCATTGCTACTTATATTTCCTTTGATAGTACAACCTTCTTCATTGAGTGATGAAGATGGTGACGGTATGCTGGCATTAACACCAATATTACTATTACTATTATTATTACTAGATGAACCACTTCCACCTCCTCGTTGTTGTCTCCTCCATTCAGCAGGATTATCAAACTCTCCAACCCATATCCCTCTCCCTTCTCTCTTTGCTTCCTCCTCTAAATCAACATACTGCTTTGAATACTCTCTATAAGCAACAGCCCACCCCTGCTGAACCATCCAAGCATTGAGGTCCTCTGGTTGACCGCCTTGCGGAAGGACCAGGGAGCAGATGGCAACACTGCGGCCGAAAATATCCTCATTCTTAACAGCGCAAGAGACGGGGTTGGAGGCAACCTTCTGCTCGAGTTTTTGTTTCGAGATTAGTCCGCATGAGTAGGAGCCTGAGGGTCCGTTGCATTGTTGTGAGGATTCTGGGGCGTCGATGCCGTAGAGCCTGATTCGTGTGCCGTCTGAGAGGAGGACGAGGGAGTCGCCGTCAACGATGCGAGCAGTGCTCTGGAGGATTTGTTGAGCGTTGGACGGGAGGCCGGAGGTTAGGAGTAAGAGTGAGAGAATAATTGCTGGAGGGGATACATAAAGATGCGGAGATGTAGTTTCATGTCGGATGTGTGTTGGTGGCTTCAAAGAACCATGCTTGAAGTTTGGCAGTTTCATTTTCTATCTTATCTCACACGTTCAGTTTGAATTGCTTGAAAATGGGCATTTAACTGCATAGGGGAATAAATAAGTGTTGCAGGAGTTGGATCATATATGAATATCACTTAAACTATAGGTATTGAGAGACTGGCAGGAGCCTAAATTTAGGCTCCTTTTAAAAGGGTCTTTCAAACTTTGAAAGAAGAGAAAAGGAAGGGAATAGAAGACTAATTTAATTTATTAGCATTCTTGTAGATAGATCTAATCAGTTGAATCAGTCAAGGTTGCCAATCTCGCAGTGTGCAGTGGGTCCAACTGACCGAATCACTAGATGCCATCCGATCGCAAGGCCAAAAAAGCTGCTGCAAAGAAGGATGCTAAAACTCCTAAATTCCCATCATCATCATTGAGACCATCCAACCTTAATGACGACATCCAGGTGAGATATATCTCTGCTGCACCTGTATTCCTCAATTTCTCATCCCAATCGCCACCGCCTCTCACCCGCCACCCACCTCTCTCTTTCATCACAGATCCAGCTCATTTTTCCTCCCTCATTAACAGCCAGGCAACGTGCTATCATCCACTCTATAGGAGAACAACACAGCCTTTACCATGAAAGCAACACTGATGAGCAGGGTCAACGACGAATCACCCTCGGAAGAAAAGGTGCTGACACTGTCACAGATATCACTTTGCTGTCGCCGACAAACCACACCCAGGATGATGATCAACCTCCATCTCTACCATCAGAATATACAGATGATGACCTTATTAAGCTCATCCAACAACATCTGTCTATAAATGCATCAGATACGTTTCTATTGAGCAAACAAGACAAGGAAAAGAAGGCAGTTTTGATAGATGGCAGCATTGGAGTACGAAAACTCAGAAAATCTTCAAAACCACCATCACCTCCCCATCCCCTTCTCACCACTGACAATTTCATCTCAACATTTGCTCCCCTTCTCCAACAAGAACATGATGCAGAAGTAGCCCAAGCTGAAGAGACACTTTCGTCTGCTAAACCTGAATCTTCACAAGCGAAGGGACTTGCACTTCTCAACTTGAGGCTACGAGATGCAGAGGGGGGCCTACTAGGTTGTACTCTCCTCACGCTTGTCAACAACAAAGGTGGGGGCACTACTCCATTGCCTCCTCATAAGATTACTCCACATGATTTGGTCAGAATTAGGCCCAATAAAGCAGATCCATCTTCTGTATCAGGTGGAGGACGAGGAGGAGGAGGAGAGCATTACGATAGCAATAACTCTTCATCATCAGTATTAGCAAGTGGGATAGTTTATAGAATAAAAGAAGATTCCATAACAGTAGCAGTAGATGAAATGCCAGATACTGGTCTGGAAGTACCATTAAAGATAGAGAAGATGGCTAATGAAGTGACACATAAAAGGTTGATGAACACTCTTCATGATTTGGATGCATTGCTGACCGGAGGAGGAGGAGGAGGCACCTCTAAATCAAACACTCAGCGAAGACATGCTGGAGGAGGAGAGGTAGCTCTCCCTCTAATCGACGTGTTATTTGGAAAAAGAGAGCCACATTTCGACAGGAATCCGACACCATGGATGCAAATCAATCCCAACCTAGATGAGTCTCAAATCAAAGCAGTCAGCCTGGCTCTAGCGGCCAAAGACGTGGCACTCATACATGGTCCTCCTGGGACGGGGAAGACAACGACAGTGATAGAAACAATTATGCAGGAATTGAGGAGAGGGAATAGAGTGTTGGCGTGTGCTGCTTCGAATGTGGCTGTTGATAATTTGGTAGAAAGATTGGTAAAGGTAATGGCGACAGCAGGGGGAGGTGGTGGTGGTGGTGGAATGGTGGTGAGGGTAGGACATCCAGCAAGATTACTACCAGGTGTAGTCGGGGCAAGTTTGGAAGCTCGAGTACTAAAATCTGACAACTCCGCACTGGCCAAAGACTGCAGAAAAGAGATTAAATCCCTCAACAGTAGAATGTTAAAACTAGGAAGGGGAGATGGTGCTGAGAGAAGAAATATACGAGCAGAGTTGAAGCTCCTTGTCAAGGAAGAACGGAAGAGAGAGGACAAAGCCATTGAAGAGGTCCTCTCTGCTGCTAAAGTTATATGCTGCACGTTATCAGGCATAGGAAGCTTTGTTATGGGCAAACTAAAGAAAGACTTTGATGTAGTTTTCATAGATGAAGCAGCTCAAGCAATAGAACCTGCCTGTTGGCAGGCTCTTTTAAAAGGCAGGAAGGCGGTCCTTGCAGGAGATCACCTGCAGCTTCCTCCCACCATCATCTCAGACCGGGCTGCCAAGGGGGGTCTGTCCTACACTCTATTTGAACGTCTGTATAATCTATGGGGTGAGGGTATCAGTGAAATGCTGACTGTGCAGTATAGAATGAACAAGTTAATAGGAGATTGGAGTAGTAGAGAAATGTATGAGGGAAAATTGGTAGCTCATCCATCTGTTGCACAACATACCCTCCATGATCTTCTTCTCCTCTCTAGTAATGATGCTAATGACGGCGATCATACTAATGATAATAATGATGATGATTTGCCAGTACTGCTGTTAATAGACACAGCTGGATATGATATGGACGAGTATAAAGAAGAGGACGGTGATAGTATATACAACCAAGGTGAAGTTTCACTGACTCTAGCTCACGTTGAAAAACTGATGAAATCAGGAATCCTTGCTGAAGACATAGGAATCATCACCCCTTACAATGCTCAAGTAGGTAAACTGAGAGAACTAAGACCCGACTCTTTGACAGAAAGGCTGGAGATTAGTACAGTTGATGGTTTTCAGGGTAGAGAGAAGGAGGCTATCATCATTTCCATGGTGAGATCAAACTCTAGAGGAGAGGTAGGGTTTTTATCAGATGCTAGGAGGATGAATGTGGCCGTGACAAGGGCAAGGAGGCATTGCTGTTTGATCTGTGACAGTAGTACGGTGGAGAAGGATGGGTTTTTGGCCAGGTTGGTGAGGTGGTTTGAAGATAATGGCGAGCTCATGTCTGCTGGTGAATTATTGGTAGATTGTTGAATTTACAGTAAATTATTTACCGCTACTTATTGTTATATACTTATAAGATGATAGAAGGACCTTTAAGACACTATTTCACTTTCCTAGAGCTATCTAACCTAGTTATTCTCACACACACCTCCCAACATTAGTTATTAGTACTTTTTGCCTTCCCAGCAGCCATTGTAAAGTCATACTGAATCGTAGGAATAACTGATGCAATAAACTTGGTAAATAACAACAAGTAGTGCTCAATTTGAAACGTTCCATCTTTTCCACCCACTACACCAGCTAATTTATGCATCACTTCTGCGTGTCTACATGGATGAATAGACACCACTGAAGCTACTCCCCCTCCTCCTCCTCCTCCTCCTCGTGTAGTGGTGGTAGTAGTAGATGATGAGTCTCCAGCAAAAGGGTGTGGCTCCACAGTGACAGTTTTCCTAGCATGCTCAGCACTTACATCTTCCAAGACAGCATGAGGAGGGAGAGGGCATCCTTCTTCATCGTATCCAATCAACCAAAACCGAGGCACTTGGTAATATTTATCATAAGTGATGAGAAGATCGTACCTACGTGTCTTGATGATGTCCTTATCGTTGATAGTAGCATCAGCAGCAGCAGAAGCAGCAGTGGTTGATATTGATGTTGTTTTAATAGGGTGGAAGACCGCCTCATCATCGTCTTCATCACTGGCATCATCCAGTAGATTCAAGTCACCAATGTCTGGAATATCTTCTTCCATCTGTTGTTGTTGGGTGGTGGGAGCTGAAAGAGAGGATGATGATAAATCAGGAATACTGGTAGTAGTAGCAGTAGTGCTGGTAGGTGGTTGAGATGGTGGAGAAGAAGAAGAAGAAGAAGAAGAAGAGATATGCTCAAAGCCATCATCGGCATTGTCATTGTTGGTGGTGGAAGTGGAAGGCTGAGCAGTGACCCACCCCTCGGTATCGTCATCATTGGTCTCAACGACTACTTCGTCAAGATCTCCATAAGAAGCTAGAGCAGAAGCTCTCCTGAAGCAGGGGACATTGCGAGTGATGAGGTATTGTTTGTTGGGAGGGAGGTATGATTTGGCTTTGCGAGGGTCGGCTGATGAATTCCATTGCCAAGACGGGCAAGACCTGATTAGGAAATCACCAGCGAGAATAAACTCGTTGGGAGTGAGGACTCCTTTTTCTTCGAAAGCGCTTTTTTGGAGAGGGGGTAGGATGGATTCAGCGGCAGATTTATAAGCACCGTGAAGGATATGCTTGAGATTGAGATTCGACATTAATTATTAGTTGTTTTCGTTAAAGGGTGGACCCTGGTTGCTTGAATGGCAAAACGTTTGATAGAGTAATATGGGTTCTCATTGATACGTTTTTCTTAACGTTTAAATTGCAACCTCATGCAGCATTCTCTCTGGGTTTCTTTCATGAAGATGCATGACGTCCAACCACTCAACAGCTAAACCCCAAAACCTGCGTGGGTTGTTTCAGCTCTATGGCCTTGTATGAATATTGTGTGTAACTCACTCTGTATGACCAATGCGCCAAAAGCCCAGATAGGAAGTAGCCACATCTCAGTGCCCCTGACCAAGAAAGGTCGAGCTCAAAGGTTGAGAAGGGGAGATGCTCGTGGGGCGTCAACGTCAATGTCACCGCTTCAAGTGCAGGGTGAAGAGCTCATGCAATTCAAACGACCAAATAAAATATTGACAGGCCTTGCATACACTATTGTTCACATGTAGAATTTGTAAGAACTAAAGACGAGAAAGTGAAGACGATCATTTCAAACACCTTAAAAAATGTCGGATAAAAGAGCAACTCGTAGCAGAAAAATATCCCAGCGAATGGCTGTTGTAGATCAGAATGAACGTCAACGAGTAAGTAGCCAACAAAACACAGATTACCCGTTATTTCCACCGCCATTTTTCTCACATCCCCGTTTCCCCACATTGCCCCCCCTCGCACAGGCCATAACCTCCCGACTCAATGCCCTCGAAGACGACTCCAACGCCGCCCACACCACCGCTTACGCAAATGATTCTGAAGACGAAGATTTCATCCTAGAAGAAGATGGATCAGAAGAAGATGGAGACAACAACCCCAATATTTCCACCGGCAAAAAACGAAAAAAGAAGACCGCCGCTACCGCTGCTGGCAGCACTGGAGGTGGAGGTGGTGGAGGAGCGATGAGGAAAACCAGAGGGATGATAGAGCGCAACCAGGGCCCCAAGGGCCTCAAAGATTGGATAGAAGATGCAGAGCTAGATAGATTACCCCCCCATATACCTTCCTACCTAACTGCAGTAGCTGCTCCTCCAAAGACTGCTGCTACAAGGAAGTTTTGTTCAGTATGTGGTAGCACCTCTCCGTACAACTGCCTCCGGTGTGGATCTAGATACTGTAGTCTAAAATGTTATGCTGTGCATACGGATACACGATGTTTAAAATTCATGTCTTGATCATGATAAGAAGAAGAATGTGTACTCAATTTTATATAAACAGATTATTCTCTCTCTCTCTCTCTTTTCTGTCTCACACAATAAATACTGGTCAGCTATAGCTGTATAATCACAATAGTTATACACACATCACCAAAACAAAGGGGGGTTTTCACCTCATACTATGCCACTTGCTATTCCTATATCTATGCAAACCTGCTTTCACTGCCTCTTCTGCATCATCCACCACTATGTGAGCTTCATTTGGATAAGGACAGTTACCACCCCCTCCTCCTCCGTCATCTCCTCCTTCTTCTCCTTCTACTGCAACAAACACACCAGTCTTCACCAGTACACTAAACCAAGGATGGCCCCTATTATTGGCACCTTTTATATCACTATTACAATTATCGCCTATAGCATAGATATGGCTGAATACTGATGATGATGCTGATGATGATGATGATGATGATAACGGCCTGTCACTGTTGTTATCCTCCATATAACCAAGAGTATATGCTTGATGTAAAAGTGAACCTTCAGCCAAGATGTAAGGTTCCACATTGGGTTTACCAAAGAACTTGCACTGAAGAGATGTACCCGTCACTTTTTCGTATAATGCTTCTACACAACTGGCAAAAGCACCTTGACCAAATCTAGGCAATGGATGATCATTTGCCCATAGAATATCTTGATGAGCAAAATACACTTTGACTTTTTGTTGTCGTTGATGGTTGTGGTGGTGGTGGTGGTTATCATTGGTAGTTCTTTCCATTGATGATGGAAGCTTCAGTGTTGTCATTGTGCCATCAGTAGTAATAACATCAATAATGAGCTGTAAGTCGATATACCATTGTTCAGGGTCGTTGAAAACTACTACTGACCGAATAGGAGACTCTGCTGTTGATAATAATGAGGAGGAAAAGGAGGAGGATGCAAACTTTGCTAGATATGTTTTACTGTCACCACCATTCTCATTCTCATGGTTGTGGCGATGGTGATGATGATGACTTAAAAAAGGGAGAGCACTAGGAGTGACTGATGCTGCCAATTGATCAGTAGTTATAACATCTCGAAAACCATACTCTTCAGCTATTGACCGGATATGCTGCCCCCTTCCTATGACTAGACAAGGTGAAGATTTAACATCATCAGGTAGAAACTGACTAGTTTTGTAAGCAGTATGGCCCAAGATTACCATATTTGCATTTATGGGAGCATTTAGGTACGAACTGAGCTGTTTGGCTTTAGATTCTTCAGTCATGCCACCTCCGTTTGTGAGGAATGCAACTGGAAACCTCCATGTCCTGTTGTTGTTGAGAAGGAGGGATAAAGCCCTCTTTCCTTGAGAAAGAACTGTAGAACCTCTGAGTAAAACGCCATCGATATCGAATACAAATGCAGGTGGTTTGATGGAAGTAGCAGCAGTGTGTAGCCAAGAGGATAGAAGAATGCTACCTTGAGGGGTGTTCTGTGTTGGGGTGGGGTGGGGTGGGGTGGGGTGGGGAGTGGGGAGGAGGGGAAAACCAAAGTCGGGATAAGGCAAGGTGTGGGAGGGGCAAGGTTTGTAGAAAGGTGCTAATACGCACCTTGAGCATCATTACTTGGACAATAATGTCCCAAAGATCTATCTACACGTCACATAATACATAATAGTGAGAATTTGATAACTTCTTCGCTTCTGACGAGAATATATGATCTTAGAGTGGTCTTTCTGCTCTAGCAGGGAAGAGAGGTACTGATTTTAGAATGAAATTGATGTGGAAGATGGCATACACTGGTATATGAGAGAATGGCGTAGCTTTGTATAGGTTTTCAACCTCTCACGGTGGCTCTCCGCCTTCCCTCTCCGCCGCCTTCCCTCGCCGCGGCCTTCCCTCTTCCCTTCCCCCATTCATAGCAAAGCTTGTTACTAAATAATAATCATTACATGATTGGAAGAAGGCCTACACACGGCAATCCCAGCCTCCTGCACGTGGGTCTCCTTTGGGTGAGCAAAGGTTTGAGTTTTGATTTCTTGAACACATGCTCCCGCATGGTAATGAATCGGTGATATGATTAACATTCCACAACTACGTAGACAGCCCTTGCCCTTACCCTCACATGGAGGTGGATACACTTTAGTATCATGAAATCATTACAAAGGTTTATTTTGGAACAGTACAAAGCATGAAAAGGAGATGAAAATAAAGAAAGCAAAATACACCCTACAAAAAGAAATAGATCAATCAACCCCACTACTATGGTAAAACATAAAAGAGACTTTACTGATCAAAAAAGAGACGGCGCATTGAATTCAGCGCACCTATACAATAAGCAATTTAATTGTTTGCTTGCTCTCTCTTATTAACCGGAGGGAAATATACATTATTATTGTTATAATATAGAAAAGAATGCATATAGACCAAAAATTATTAGCAAACACTACTCAACAGAATTGATAACATATATACAATAAGGGCCCATTTAGGTAAATATAAATTATCAATTGAATTCATAAAAATAAGACAAACCCATGACCCACGGATTTTTTTATCCGTTAATCGGTAAAATTACGAAAAAAGTCAAGATCAATCTCACACCCATCTTTCATCAGCTCAGAATCAAACATCAAGCTTGGTGAGCTAGGTGTCACTGAGTGCCCAAACACTTGTTGCTGTTCTTCATTGGTGGTGGTGGTCGGTTGTGGTGGCGGCATGTTGTTCAACAACAACTTCATGTTCATATCTAGGTCTGAGATAGGATGGACATTGTCCTGCAGTTCCATATTGTTGGCCGCTAGAAATGCTTCAATACTGAATGGCTTGTCTGGAACGAGGGCGGGATTGGGATTGTTGTTGTTGTTGTCTCTAACACCTCCAGTGTTATTGTTGTGATGGGCGGGATGACAAGCACCTGGACTTGATGGAGTGGGTGTTCCAGCAAGACTGCCGTGGAGACATTCCATTGAACCCTTGCAACTTCGTCCACCACTACCTTCTCCTCCCAAAGCTGCTGCCACGAGCGTTGCTGACATGTCTGTTGTTGTAGCTGCCTCACCAGCACTTGATGGACAAGGTATGAGAAGAGAGAGAGCAGCAAGGCTTGACCCACCTCCACCTCCACCTCCACCATTAAGCTGTACTGGTACCACCATTGATGGTGGCAATGGTGGTAGTGAATGGTTGTTATTCCTTGAAAGCTCAAAGTGATTAGCTGCAGCTAGTCCATTGAGTGATTTTGGAAGCAGGAATGATGCCCCACCATTTGATTTATCAACATCTTCTTGCTGCTGGTGAGTAACATTGACATTGGGAGCAATGCATACCTGGTTATCATTCAACATTGAGATGCATAATGGCAAACCTTCAAGAGAATTATTCACTGCCATCATCTTGGTGTCATGACCGTCACTATCACCACCACCCAGAAATTTGGAATTTTGCTCCATAATTCGTTTCTTTTTTATCTTTGGCACAACATCATTGTCACCACCATCGGAAATATTGTGATCAAAACCGTCATCTGTGTCATCACCATCAGCTGCTCCTGCTGCTGTTGCTTTTACTGCAACTCCATTCATAATTAAAGGAGCAGCTTTATATACAATACAGGGCATGATTTGCATGTAAGAACGCTCCAACACATTTTGACGAGTGTACACTTTCTGCGAGGATGCATCCAACAGGAAGCGGGCGTTACCATCGGCAACTTTAATCAGGAGCTCTTCCAAGGAGGCCCTCAGGAATGCATCTCTGGGGAGCTGAATGTGATCAATACAATCTCCTGTGGTTGATGATGATGGTGGTGGTCGTGGTTCGACACCTCCTACTGAAGAAGAGGGACGCCACATGGCCAATGAAGAAGAGGATTTGACAGACACTACCACGCTACCTGGTTCACTTCCAAACCTAATCAGAAAAGTCCCGGGATCCTTGTCCTGTAGAAGGATCTTGGCTTGTTCACGCTGGATGTGAAGTCCACATATAATCTGAGGATTGGTGCGTTCATAAAGCTCTTTAAAGAAGGAACAGGTGGCCAAGTTGGATTTCAACCAGTTAATGGCAATAGTGGCATTATCTGCATTGATTGTGGTAGCAAGTCTTGCACCAGTACCATTGCTGCCATAATGATGATACCTAAATCCAGCCTTTGCCTCCAAAAAGTTGAATTCCTCTTCCAAAAAGTTTCTGTTGAACTGAGCATTTGCCAAAACTTTACGGACATCTCTTCTGAACGACTTGATATTTATTATCTCAGTCGCGCTGGCGGTGGCAAAACTGGTAGCATGCTGAAGTTGGAGATGAGAATGCTTTGTAAGATTGTTATTCCCGCCACCCCACAATGTAGCTTTAGCTTTCTGAAGTTGATCAGTCACCCTGCTCATCACAATAGTTGGTACTTTTAGCAGACAAGAAGCCACAGCCCTTCCTTTAGAACCTGGTGGAAGCTCGGCTGTGAATACAATCCATCTTGGCTTCATTTGAGATGGGAAGTTGAACATCATATTGTTAAAAATGATGTCATCGCTGGCTTCATACAACTGCTGAATTAATGATGATGATGATGGAAGAGGAGGGGGAGGAGGAGAAGCATTATCAGAGGAGGTGGTGGGAGTGGTTGTTGAAGAACCATTAGGATGAGTACCACCATCCATATTATTAATAGTAAGACGAGGGGCACCAGCAGCAGCAGCAGCACGGGAAGCAAGTCCCTCCTTTGGTGCAAGGACCATCAATCGTTCTTGAGTTACATCACCACCACCATTCCAAGAAAGCTCAGTTTCTACAATGCCAGTGTTACTGTCAATATTGTTGTTGGGAGCCATGCCAGTAGGACTTGGTGAGGGTGGTGGAATCCAAGTTGTTCCCGACTTTTCAAATTTCAAAATGTCCTTCTCATCCACGCAATGAGCACGAACCAAAATTGGCACATTGGCTTGCATTGAACTGATACAAGTGATTCTGACTTTAAAGACACCCATGGAGCGTTTCTTCATGACTGGAAGGGAGAATGTAGCAGGTGCTTGAGTGATGTGGAGCGTCATGGAGAGAAAGGACAAGGCTGCCGTACTCTCCAAAGGAGGAGTGGAGTGGGGGGGTGTGGTAGAGATGGGAATTCCTTTGATTGGGACGGTGATGGTGTGGTTTGGAGAGAAGGTTGATTGTTGACTACCCTTAGGTTCCAAGTTGTAGCATGCTTGGAGTTTGGAGATGGATGGCATGTCAGAAATGGCCTGTGTTTAGGAGAGGGAAGGGACAGGGTGAGATGGAGATGATATCAGTCGCGGAAGAGCGCCAGTCCTATTGGCCTCATATCTCCGTAACTTCGTTTTAAGTGAGGAAAACGGCTAAAATTGAGTCTAATACGTAATCTAAGGAGTAGAAATTTGTAAAAATGGTCCCAAAGTGAGGTTTTGTTAGGGATTTTAGAGGCAGACCCATCTCAGGTCAACTCTAAATGTTTGGATCGAGACTATAACAAAGGCATGGCTTACCTTGCATGCAGCATCAAGGCCTTCAATATCAGCTGGTAATACACAAACAGTCTTGTCACTTAAAGACCTCAAAAACGAGTGTCCTGAATCACCCATTTTTCCAACAGTTAAATGCTTCCACTTTCCCTCCCGTTTACCTCCTGACCGGGGTTATCCAACCAGATATGGCGTATTGTTTTGTAAATGTTTTATAGTTATGCTATTGGAGACTGAGAAATGGGTGTTCTTTTTCTCCCCTACTATTCTCTCAGGCAGCTCAGAGTGACTTCGCTGCTTGAGTCAGACATGGTCTGCAAACAGTCTGTGTTGTTGTTAGTCAAAAAATAAACGTTTAAATTGCGTAGAAATGCGAGTCACTTTTTATGTGAACGGAACTCAAAACCAAACTGCAAAATTGTTCTCCCCCCAATTTTTTTATGTGAACGGGCCCTGACCCCACATCTTTCCACTTTCTCTCCATTGACTTCCTCCCACTAATCACGAGGGCTCTCTTCTTCTTCTTTTTTGTAGACATCATAACAAATGGGCAATGGTTAAATACCCATACAATGGTGCATTAGCCATGGTAATTTTATGTTTGCCCCACATTCCTTTCCTTTTGTGTGTGGTCCTGAGAGAGGGGGGGGACACAGGTCCAATCCAGCTCCACTCTCTCGACCACCTCACGGCTCTCTCTCTCTGTTTATAGGCCCTGAAGTCAGGGTGGGCATACTAATTCTTGCATAGTAAGTTTTGGAGAAGTGTACGAATACATTCGTCTATTGGATCCGCCTGCTGGATAAAGTAAATCAAGACATATTATTTTAATCACAACATGGTGTTTGCACTAGAAAGGCCTTTGAAAGGCTTGGCATTGCCCTTGAAGACAGGAAATACACGTTGTAGAAGCACTGGAAAGAATGTGAACATAGGTATGCTGTCTTAAACGTTGATGCTCAAACTGTGTGTGGTTCTCATCCCCACCTGATCCTTACCCTCGATTTCCTCTTCATTCATTCTTTACAGGCGCATTTGTACGTCCAAGAACCATTTCTGTAGTTGCCGAGGCTAATGTGAGTTACAATGCGAGACCTACAGAACCTGATTTCACTTCTCTGGTCATCGACACCCTCCGGTCCAAGAGATGCAAGTGGCTGTGGGCCTCCCACTCATTATCCAGTTTCTCATCCTTCCATCTCTCACTCTCTTATGGTATATGTAAAAGTAACCCCTCATTTTCCCCCTTTTTCCCCTTTTCCTTTCCCACAGAATGTCAATCAAGAATCATCCTCAAGGAGAGGCGTGTTCAGCAGTCTCTTTGCAAGCATGACAGCCCTCACTGCTGCTGCTGCTACCACCACCATCGCATCCCCAGCCAAGGCGGATGATGCAGCAGGTGTTGCCTCCTCCCGCATGTCTTACTCTAGGTTCCTCGAATACCTCGAAATGGGCCGTGTCAAAAAGGTAGATCTCTTTGAAAACGGCACCATTGCCATTGTAGAGGCCGTCTCTCCAGAACTTGGCAATCGCATCCAAAGAGTCCGTGTCCAACTCCCAGGCACTTCTGCAGAACTTTTACAAAAGTTCAGGGAAAAGAAGGTCGATTTCGCCGCTCACACCAACAATGAAGATGGTGGAGCCGTCTTCCTTAATCTCCTAGGCAACCTGGCCTTCCCCCTCCTCCTGGTTGGTGGCCTCTTCCTCTTGTCACGTAGACAGGGAGGTGGCATGGGTCCAGGTGGACCAGGCAATCCAATGGCTTTTGGCAAGTCCAAGGCCAAGTTCCAAATGGAACCAAACACTGGCATTGGTTTTGACGACGTCGCTGGTGTGGATGAAGCGAAGCAAGATTTCCAAGAAGTTGTAGAATTCCTAAAAAAACCGGAAAGATTCACAGCAGTGGGAGCTAAAATTCCAAAAGGTGTGCTTCTTGTAGGGCCACCAGGAACTGGTAAGACTCTCCTTGCCAAGGCTATTGCTGGTGAAGCTGGTGTTCCCTTCTTCTCAATCTCTGGATCTGAATTTGTTGAAATGTTTGTCGGTGTGGGTGCTTCTCGTGTGAGAGATTTGTTCAAAAAAGCTAAAGAAAACGCACCATGCATTGTCTTCATTGATGAAATTGATGCTGTTGGTCGTTCTCGTGGTACTGGTGTTGGGGGCGGTAATGATGAACGTGAGCAGACTTTGAATCAGCTGTTGACTGAGATGGATGGGTTTGAAGGCAACACTGGAATTATTGTTGTGGCTGCTACCAACAGAGCTGACATCCTGGATTCAGCTCTCCTCCGCCCTGGTCGTTTTGACAGACAAGTCAGCGTGGACGTCCCCGATCAAAAGGGCCGCCTCTCCATCTTGAACGTCCACGCTCGTAACAAGCGCTTGGAAGCTGAGCTCGACTTGAAGGAGATCGCTCTCCGCACTCCAGGCTTCAGCGGTGCTGATCTAGCCAATCTCCTTAACGAAGCTGCCATCCTCGCTGGCCGCCGTAACAGAGATGGCATCAGCCAAAAGGAAATTGATGACTCCATTGATCGCATTGTTGCCGGAATGGAAGGCACTCCTATGACTGACTCTCGCTCAAAGATGCTGGTTGCCTATCACGAGGTCGGCCACGCCGTCTGCGGCACCCTCACCCCAGGCCACGACGCCGTCCAAAAGGTCACCCTCATCCCCAGAGGACAGGCACGTGGTCTCACCTGGTTTGTCCCAGGTGAGGATCCATCTCTCATCTCCAAGCAACAGATCTTTGCCCGCATCGTCGGTGCTTTGGGAGGACGTGCAGCTGAAGAAGTCATTTTCGGAGAGCCAGAAGTAACGACCGGTGCATCCAGTGACCTTCAAATGGTGACCAACATGGCCCGCGCTATGGTAATCAACTATGGTTTCTCTGAGATTGGACCCTTCTCTCTCCTAGACCCCAGTGCACAAAGCCAAGATATGATCATGAGAATGATGGCGCGCAACTCTGTGTCTGATTCCATGCAAACATCTATTGACAAGTCTGTGAAGGAGATTGCTGACAAGGCCTATGAAACTGCATTGGCTCAGATAAGTGACAACCGTGAAGCAATTGATGCTGTTGTGGAAGTGTTGCTGGAGAAGGAAACTATGACTGGAGATGAATTTAGGTCAATTTTGAGTAAGTATACAGCTATTCCTCAAGAGAATCTGGATGCAATTGCAAGGCAAAAGGCGCCTGAGGAAGGGCTGTTGGCAGCTTAGATAGTACAAGCAAAGGGGAGCAATTTTTATAATATGGTAATGATGAAAGAGAAACAAAGAGAAAGAGAGCTTTAATTGTTGTCTTTTGGTATGGAAGCATGTGTATGTTTTCTTCACTTATCTCTGGTGGATGCAACCTGATGATGAACTTTAACTTTGATGATGTATAAAAGATGTAAATATAGGACACAACTGTAGGATATGTTACATGGTAGTAATGATTCGTTCAATATTGAGTGGAAGTGTACATAAGACATAAATACCATGCAGAATATATAAATACAAAGAAAGGGGTATATTTTAGTTTAGTTTTGAAGCACCGGTCGGATGAGGGGATGTTTTTGAGCGAGATTGACAATGGCCCACCTGTCAAGATTGATATAAAGAGGGGAAGAACTTGAATTAGTATGTATTTCTAGGTATGAAGGAGATGGGGTACGTATGAAGAAGACAGTGAACTCACATCATCCAGCAACAGGCTACTGTGGTTATCCATAATGCATGCTGCAGACTGTGTGTTGAGAGAGAACATGAACGGAAGTGTGATAGGGGGGGAAGGGGGGGCATTTGCTGGATGTGTGTTTGCCCCTTTCGATGCACTTACGTATTGTTCATTCCCGTCCTAGTGGCATTAACATAGATGTATCCAGCTCCCCATAATAATAGGAAGAGTATAGACCCCCAAACCAAGCCCATTTTTTATTCGAATTTTCTAACTGTGATCAACCCCAAGCTCTGACACTTATTTGACACAGATTGAGGATAGATCAAAGATAGCAGTCTCAAGCCAAGATGTGTGCATTAAGTAGTTCCCAGAGTGTCTTCCTGCACTCATTTAACAGAGAGTTGGGTGGGTGAGAGATGATGGACAAGAGGAGAGAGTGGGAGATGCCCTGGGTAAAATGGGCATAGAGCCAGAAAGGAAAACTAATAAAGAAGCGACATGCCCTCCAAGTCCTTCCTCTTCTGCTAGTTCTTAATAATACTACTACATATAAATTGGCAGCTAACCCCTGAGGGATAATACAGGATGGCTGTAGGCAAGAACAAGCGTAAGTGATGTGGTGATTGATGGCCGATTAAAAGACTGCTGCTGAAGAAGAATAAATACTAATCGCCTCCTCTTGATGTCTACAGGTTTGTCGAAGGGCAAGAAGGGTGGCAAGAAGAAAATGTAAGTGAAAAAGCCGACTTGATTGATTGAATGGATGATATTGCTCCTTGGTTATATTCAACTGAGTGTGCATGGCATCCCATTTGAATATCTTGGACTAAACATCTGTTCCCCATCGCTACCCTGCAGTGTTGACCCATTTGCAAAGAAGGATTGGTATGACATTAAGGCTCCTAATGTCTTTGCTGTGAAAAACGTAGGCAAGACATTGGTCACACGCACTCAAGGTACAAAGATTGCATCAGACGGCTTAAAGGGACGTGTTCTCAATGTCTGCCTCGCAGACTTGCAGAAAAATGAGGCCGACGCCTACCGTAACATCAAGCTCCGCATTGAAGACGTTCAGGGACGCAATTGCCTCACTAATTTCCACGGCATGGACTTGACCACAGATAAACTCCGCAGTCTTGTCCGCAAGTGGCAAACACTCATTGAGGCTCACGTTGACGTCAAGACCACTGACGGTTACTTCCTCCGCCTCTTCTGCATATCCTTCACCAAGAAGCGTCAGGGACAGGTCAAGAAGACCGCCTACGCTCAATCCTCCCAAATTCGTGCCATCCGCCGCAAGATGGTTGAGATCATGACTCGTGAGGCAACTTCATGTGACCTCAAAGAGTTGGTTGGTAAATTCATCCCAGAGGCCATAGGTAAGGAAATTGAAAAGGCATGTCAAGGAATCTACCCACTCCAAAACACATTTGTGCGCAAGGTTAAGGTGCTCCGCGCACCCAAGTTTGATGCCAATAAATTGATGGAAGTACATGGGGATTATTCTGCTGAGGTTACTGAGAAGGTTGAGAGACCAGCTGAGGAGATTGTGGGAATGGCGCCAGAAGCAGAGGCAGCAGCTGCTCCAGCGTAAAAGAGTCAGTGTGTAGAGATGTGTAGACTTCCTTCGGGGATATTAATATTGTTAGAAAGTGTAAATATGGATTAACATTATGAAACAGATCAGAAGAAAGTAGCAGATTGTACATTTGAAAGGGAGATTGTCGTCGCACCACAGGACTAGGTTCGGACGGTCCAAGATCTACTGAAGTCCCTACAGGAAAGTCTATAGCGGAAATAATCCAAATTGCTATTTGAAAGCGTTGCTTGAGCTACCTAATTAATTATTCCAAGCTTTCAAGGTAAATTTAGAGTAAACAAACTCAGTTGACTCTGGAAACCTACCCAACTCCAGAGAAAAAAAGAGGGGGTCTTGCTGACATAAAAGCCCACATTATTGCGAGGTCTTCAGCTTTACCCTGCTTTTAAACCAACAAGCATCGATTAATCTCCTTTTTAAGCTCAGAAGTGAGCAAATTCAACCGCACCAACGATATTTCAACCTTGCCTTGGATTGGTCAACTCTACTCTCGGTTGCCTCAAAATATCTGGGAAGAAGAAGAAGAGGTGGTCAACCATCTTCCATTGCCTCTTTGTCTCTCTCTCTATATATATATATGGTCTCAACGACTATTGTAGAAATGAGCAGCAAAATGGAACCAGCAGGTTTCCTGATATCCAATGATGTTGAATCAACAAAGAGACATCGAGTGAGTACTAACAAACAACAAACACAGCAACAGCAACAACCAACTACCAAACTGGCATCATCATCATCACCTCTGATGCCAAAGAACAACAACAACACAGTTACTAATGGTACATCTATGGGTATGGGAGCCACCTTGACCGCCAATATTGTCGCATCTATCAACGACCAAGGACTGAGGACACACGACTTTGTGATGAGAAGGAGGAAACCCACTGGACAACAGGTACCTGGGCATAAAGGCAATTATAATAATAATAATAATAATAAGACAAGGAATAAAGCTAAAGGTACTAGTATGAATGGGGAGGAAATAGATTACAATGATGATATTGGCGCAGCTCTGACACTGGCTACCATGCATATGTTACCACTACCAAGGAAAAGGAAGACTGAAGAAAAAGAAGAAAAAGAGAAGAGGTTACATATGTACAACCCACCAGCTGCTGCTCCTCATGTGTTGAGAAAGGAAGCTTCACCATTAGTGATGGTTTATAAGGGAGCTCCACTATTAGAAAGAGAAGAGTGTCATGATGGAAGGGACAAGGGAGAAGGAGAGGGTGGGGTGGCCACTGGTGGTGGTTTTCAACTGCTACAGCAGCGGGAAGTTATCAAAAGCACAGTTGTTGGTGCGCATCCTGATAAATTGCCTTTTATTGGAAGCCTGTATGATGAACAGTATTTACAGAACATATGCAATGCAGCTAGGAGTCTTAAAATGTCATCTGAGTTGCAAAATGCAGTGCTCAAGAGAGTTTTGGAGAGGCAAGCTGAGGCGGAGCAGAAGTAGCTGAAGCAGGGAGTGTCAAGAGAGGTGCGTTGTTTGTTGTTTTTTATTTTGTTACTCTCCTCTTATCTTTCGTCTGCTTAGTGTCTTTTTTAGTTTCCAGTATAGCATTTTTCAGTTGATAAGCTATTATCGCTTTTTGGTGTCCTTGCGCTTGACTTTTATTGTAATTTGCCTTAAAACAAAACAAACCAGAAAAAAAGCAGCTGTAACTGAGTGGTTGTATACATCCTCGGTGTCGCAGACAAGAAAAGGCAGCTGCTGTAACCTTCGGAGGCGGTGGGTCTCAGAACAAAAGTGTTGACGAATTGGAGAGTTTTCGTCATAATTTGGACAGTTCAAGAATTGCATACACGATCTTGGCTCAATCTAAGCAAGCCTGACGCGAAAAGCTAAAGATTTTGTGTCTGAGAGTTTTTTGGATTCGATCAATCTGATCTATTTTAACCATTCCAGGCAGCATGTTGACATCACGTGGATATGAATGCCTTTACTACAGTATTGAAGCTTCTTGGAGGACTTCTTTCCCTCATCCCCGCCGCTTGCCCAGATCTCCTTCTCCCAAGCTGTTCAATCAATGTCACTCGCTTTCTTCCCCCACCACCGCCACTGCTACCCTTTGTCAAGCAGCTGCTAGTCCAGATGCCACACCTCTATCTAACAAAAATTCATCATCTTGGCCAGAATTCACCTTAAAATTAGTCTCCCTATCTCCAGCAGTCTTTGCCTACATGTTCATTCCTCAAATACTCAAAAATGCCGCCAACCTTTCGACCTCCAATCTCACTGCCCTCAATGGCCTATCCTGGATGAGCTACTTAACTGGCCTTGTTGGGAACACTCTTTTATTGAATTACTTTGCATATAAAGGTGAAAAGGCAGCTATCACTGTTCAGGGTCTAGGTATTACATCATCATATATCGTCATTACTCAGATAGCACTGGGAGGCTTCATGCCCAGCTTTGTACATAGTGTGGTGACGACCGTAGTTGCAATAGAGTTCCTACTACTAGGTATTTATCTAAGTAGTAATAGTCGTAAAAATGATTTGGTGTCTAGCATGTTCAATCTTTGGGTCAAGGTACTGGGATTAGGGGGGTTGGCATTCGTAGCACAGTCACTGTTTATCTCATTCTTCGGAGGAGGAGCAGGCTCTTTATGGCCTGCTGCAACGACCCTTGTATGTGGTATCGTTCTGGTAGTAGCTGAATTCCTTAATAAATTACCACAACCTCTACTAGCCAATATTACAACAACATGTAGTAGAAGAGATAATGATAATAATGCTATCAGTATTGGTTTATGGGTACAGATCTCTGCATGGACAGCTACTGCTCTCTTCATGCTGCAACCCATTGTCCAACTAATCAAGAACTTTTCTGATCCCTCGAGCGTGGGCGGCCTCTCCCTAGCGACGATTATGTTGGCGGCAGTTGGTAATGGGCTGATGATACCCAGAGCATTGCTGACTGGGGATGCGCTTTGGTTGACTGGAGCTGTATGGGGGGTGATGGTGTTTGGTTGGGGGCAGCTGTTGTCGCTGTATTTAGCTGGAATTGGTAGTAGTAGTGAGTATCTGTCAATGAAAGCGTTTGGAGTGCTGACTGTAGTTATTTGGGGATGGATTGCGTATGTTTTTAAACAGAATAGTGTGTGTAATCAAAACGTGTGAAAGTAGGAAAACAGAGTGTGTGTGATAAAAATCCTGTACGTAATGAGAAAAGAGGAGGTGGGAGAGAGGATAGGGAGTGAGTTGCATTGGAGAAGTACAAGAAGGAGATGAACTTTCTATTTCTTCATCGCAAAGAACCCAGATCTAATGTATTTAAATACTATTTATATATTTCTCAGCAAAGTGTGGTCAGAGTGGTGCATGTCAAGTATCAGCACAAGAGGGCTAACCCTCGCTCAGAACAGGTCTGTGTAAGTGAATGTTTCTCATCACCCCACACTTTGTATCTGGAAGTGCTACATCTCCTTTTATTTTGATGTAGAAAATGCAATAACAACTCACATTTCATTTTAGTAAGGGAGAAAAGGAAGTATATTATACAAGGGAGAAAGTACAACTTATGAACCCCTATAAAGGGAGGGAAGGGAGGGGGAGGGTGTCAGCACGAGAGTAAGCCCCGTTCAGTTGACAAACGCATGGTTGCCCACACGCTGCTGGACCACATAACTGTGTTGTAATAATAAAAACATGGCGAACTGTTCCTCCGTCTCTTCTCAAAGAGACAAATAAAAGGAAGTCTGACCCTTTCGGGGTGGCACTTTCTGCCCTTGCGCCCGGGGACTTTCCCCAGCAACTCTCCACCCCCCCTCTCTCTAGAGAGAGAGAGAGACGTAGATCATGCCGAAGTGGCCCTTCGTCCTGCACCCTTACCTCTATATTATTGTAAAGTATGGATATACATGTTAATAGAATACAGAAAGATTCACATAGAGAAATGGTCCTTTATCCTGCAAATGTGTTTAGAGGAAAATGGATTGAGAGGTTGGGTTGATGGATGTGTCTACTGGGATAAGGGAAAGAAGAATGAAATGAAATAAAAATAAAATGAAAGAACACATCCAAGAGGAAACACGGGGAAATGAACAAGGGGTGTATAAATACTGGAGGTAGGAATATACAAGAGAGCCATCAGAAGGTGGTGCATGTAGGTTGATCAACAGTGCCATAAAAAGCTCAGATTAGCGACGTTGCTATTGTGCTATGGATACTTTCTCTCATCAATTGGCTCTTGTAGTACATATCTCCCTAGAATTGTTGGTTGTGTTGTGCTTGATCTCTCAGTTCAGGTCTCCAAAAATGTTTATCCGCACAGCACATGAATGCTCACTCGGCAGAACGAAAGTTAATTTTCTTTCACATCATCGAGACTAAACACACAGACATCTCCTTTTTATTACCCCCACATGGTATACAGAACAATGCGTCAGCAATTCGATACATCGCATCGATTCTTTCTTGAAGAATCTCAGAAGGTGTCCTAAGATTTGATCGTGATTTGCTCCTCACTCGCAAGTAGAGAAAAAAGAAGGAAAGAAAAAAAGAAACATACAGAGAGAGGGAGATGTGATTTATCGTACTATAGAGGTCAGAAAGAACGCAGCGGTTTGTCATCTCTTATTTCTAAGACATGTACATGTCTTAGCTCAGATAATAGGGAACACATAATATGTGCGCCATCATTCCTCTTTTGTCACTCCCCCATCTGTTGCTCTTTTTGAGAGTGAAGAGGGGGGGGGGGGGGGGGACAAAAAAAAAAAAAAAAAAGTTTTGTTGGGGTGGGGTGCCCACATAAATTGTTTCATTTATTGATGTTATATAAAAAAGGGTAGGG
>Ga0114919_10000728_pt1 | contig 26008 bp, 23 predicted proteins | sample BlataG_FD_88682 | JGI IMG/M metagenome (GOLD analysis project Ga0114919, IMG submission 88682) | Deep subsurface microbial communities from Black Sea to uncover new lineages of life (NeLLi) - Black_00105 metaG | ecosystem: Environmental > Aquatic > Marine > Oceanic > Sediment | place: Atlantic... | reverse complement strand
TGCCGGCTTTTTGTGTTTCCAGCCGGACAGCCATCCGGAAACAAGACCGAGGAAGAAGGTGACCAGCAAAACAATGGCCCGGGACGCCTCGGTGCCCCAGAATAAAAATCGAACTTCCACCACCTGGGCGTTTTGAAGAATAAAAACGGCAAACAAAATAGCAATGATAATCAGGGCAATGCGTTTGGGTGTCATTCCCAGCTCCTTTCAACCGAATCGAGACCTTTGAAAAACGTTCAATTTTGTTCAAGACCAAGAAAGGCGAAAATTTTAACCACAGGAATACTTTGAGTATTTTGAGGATTAAAATTTGAGCCTGACGCCGGTATTGGGCAAAAGGGGGCGTTTTGCAAAGGTCTCGAAGCTTCCTGTAGTTCCGTTAAAGGTGAACAGATCATTTTCAAAACATCTTCGGATTCCAGATTATAAATTATCCATCCAGTCTTTTTTTGATTTTTTGCGTCGATACGGTTCATAAGTTTTCTGGAGAAAGTCTTTATAGTTTTCATCGACTTAAAATTATAAAAATCTTTTCGACAGAATTGCCATCCTTATTTCTGCCAAGGCGAAACCGTAATCAAACTGTTCAAGGTTCCATAACCGTTAAGGCGGGAATGTTCGTTTTTAGTATCCAACATCCAATTCTCGTCTTCCAAAAATTTGTATTCATAAATTCCCGGCTCCAACATGATCGTTTTTGTCCATAGACCGTTATCATCGCATTTCATCGGATGTTTTGCGCGGTCCCAGTTGTTGAATTCCCCAACCAAAGAGACTCGTCCGGCTTCTGGAGCATTGAATGAAAATGTTATTCGGCGCCGCTTTGTTTTCTTTTGCATTTGTTTTTTCATGGATTACCCTCCTTTTTACATTGTCTTTGACAGATTAGACTGAATCATGTGACGATAGTGTAACCCGTCAATCGTCTTTCAGCAATCTTTATGCCAAGCCTCAACGTGCTCATCTTGGCGAAATTAAGTTGTTGATTTTATTAAAAATTAGACAGAGTTTGTTGTGGAATTTCGGACAAGGATTATCCGATTGCAAAAAAGCCGGTTTGTTATCGGACGTCCCGGTTCCTATGGAATCGCGGGTTCCCGTTCAAAAAGGTAATGATGAGAAAAAAGTGAGGGGTAACTTGGGCCGTCAGTCAAACCTTGAAATCATTTTTCCTAATACCATGGCGAGCTATGAGCCTATTGAGCTGGCGGGTGGTGATTTGGGCTTTTTTAGCGGACAGATTAATTTTCCCTTTGCATTGTTTAAGGATGTTTTTTAAATAGGAGCGTTCAAATTCTTCTGTGGCGATTTGCCTTGCTTGAGCTAAGGACAATTCCTCTTGATCCGGCAAGGTTTCAATGTAAGGGGTGATCATCACCAAATCGGGTGGAAAATTCTGGAGACCGAGCATATCGCTATTTTCAAGGATATAAGCACGCTCCAGAATGTTTTCCAATTCTCGGATGTTGCCCGGCCAATCATACGCTTTAAACCCCTCTTTCACAGCAGGATGGAGCTTGTAGATCCCTTTGCCGTATTTGGCATTTAGATTGCTCAAAGATATGTCGATAATATAGGACAGATCTTCCAGGCGATCCCTTAACGGCGGTATCTCTATAGGAAAAATATTCAGCCGGTAATACAGATCCTTACGAAACAGGCCCTTTTCAGTAAGCTGTTTTAACTCGGCATTAGTTGCGGTAATGATGCGGGCATCCGTGTTCAGTTGTTCTGTACCGCCGACACGGCTGAACGTGCCGTCTTGCATTACTTGCAACAGTTTAATCTGGGCGGGTGTGGTAATGGTTCCGATTTCATCCAGAAAGATGGTCCCACCGCGCGCCATTTCAAATTTGCCCAACTTCCTGCGATCGGCTCCCGTAAACGCGCCTTTCTCATGACCGAACAGTTCGCTTTCAAGGAGGGTGTCCGGAATCGCACCGCAATGAACAGCAATGAAAGGTTTTTCGTTCCGCAGGCTGTGCCTGTGAATAAGCTGAGCCAGCAATCCCTTTCCGGTGCCCGTTTCGCCCAGCAGCAGCACGGTGGCGATGGTCGGCGCTACCGATCGAATACTTTGAAATATCTCGCGCATAACAGGGTTGCATGAGCGAATGATATCCAGCCACTCCATTTTCCAGAAACGGTCGCGCAGATAGTCCAGCTCAAGGTCTTTAACCCGCATATCCCCAATCGAAGTAAACACCAGCCGGACTTCTTCCTCATCTATGGGATACGTCAGGTAGTTCTCGGCACCGTTCTTGATGGCAAAGACCGCTTTCCGGATATCTTTTTTAGATGAGAGAACGACAAGTTTTACGTGGGGATTGGATTTTTTAAAGAGCTGAATAGCTTCACTGAAATTGTCGGTCGAGATTTCAGCCTGCAGCTGGTTGAGATCTGTGAAAATGAGGTCAAAAGGATTTTGTTTATGGATCTGGAGTGCAGTCGAAAACGCCTCGGAATGTTCCACAACCACCTTATCGGAAAGGGCCTTTGAAATCAGCCTGATGACATCTTGAGCGTAAGAAATGACCAATACGTTCATTGTAACAATCGATAAAAAAATCGTTAAAAGATAAATGGTTTCTTTTCTTTATTGTGAGGTTTGGCATAAAATTTGTCATGTACGGTTGCCCGTGTCAATAAAAAAACCTGCTTCCGTAAGATGCAGGCTTTTCTTGTTCAACGGGTTATCAACAGTTGCTATCGGTCATTTTTGACCGAAATACGATTTGACCTTTGCAGCGATTTGATTGTTGGTCATCTTGTCACTGGTGTGCACGCCAACGATTTTCGGGATTAGTGCTTTTGACTTTTCAATTTCCTTTTTCAATTCTAATTTTGCCTCTCCCGGACCCATAATTAGAATCTTGTCCGCGTCTTTTATAAACTCAATAATTTGGTGATAGAATTTTTTAAGCTGCTGTTTCTGCCGGGCTTCGATCTTGCTGTCCACGGCAATCTCTTGAGGCCCCCATGGGGTATTACGTGTCCGCGATCCGCCGCTAAGACGTACTTTTCGTTCGACATCCGAGCTTATTTGAGTAACCGCTATTTCCACATCTTCTTCATATGATCGTTCCGGCTGTTTTTTTGTGACAATTACTGCTTTTTTGTGGTCTACCCAAATTCCTATGTATTTTTTCATTTTTTATTTACCATTTATTTGATTTATTTTTTTTCCTGTATCTTGAGTTCCATGTTTATCTATTCTAATTGTTTTGGCGTAAATTATTTTAACCGTGTCTTCATCTTTTATGACCCCATCCACAGCCACGTTTTTTTTCAATAAGGACATTAGCCTTCGACCGGTTATATTGTCCGCAACCAGATATTTTTCTTCATGGTAAGTGGCGATGGCCACTGAAATGATATCCCCTTTTTCATCCCAGGCGAATGGTATTACGATCCCACGAATAGTTGTTGTCTCTGTCATGTCCATACAAACAATAAAAATAAAACAAATATTATGCTACCAAATTAAATCGTTCTGTAAAAATGGGTGAAGCAATCTTTGTACCAAAAAACATAACAAACAGATATCATCATTATCTTAAAGGTTATTTGCCTCACGCACATTACAATTGAATCATTTACCGGACCCATTGGTTCCTATTTATAGCGCTACCGGACATGCGATGTCTTTGGCAGAATGGCTTAAGCCGGTTCAATTTATGGATTTAAAATACATAGGTTTATTTCTAACCTACTGATATTGAGAAATAACTATAATTCACCCATGGTTGCCAAGTCTGGGACAGATTGGGCCTTTAGTTCAAGCACGCGAATAATGATACGGTTCCGATTTGTCTTGATCAAATTAATTAAAGAAAATTCAAGATGTTATAAATTTGGCATCCTTGTTGCTATATCCGGGATAGAGGAAGAGATCTTTTCGGACTATTTGTTACACAAAAAGGAGGATCCGACGATGAAATTAAAACCTCTTAATGACCGTGTTGTCATAAAAAGAGTTGATGAAGAAACAAAAAGCAGAGGCGGGATTATTATTCCGGATACTGCCAAAGAGAAACCCATAAGGGGTGAGGTTTTTGCAGTTGGTCCGGGCAAACGTGACAAGAACGGCAGGCGAATCTCATTGGATTTAAAAGAAAAGGATCTGGTCTTGTTTGCTAAATATGCCGGAACGGAAATTAATATAGAAGGTACAGATTACCTGATTCTTAAGGCTGACGATATTTTATGTGTTATCGAATAGATCAAAGGAGATGAATAAATATGACTGCAAAAATAATCAAATACGGTAGTGATGCCCGAGCGAAAATGCTGAGGGGCGTTAATTGCTTGGTTGATGCTGTTAAAGTGACCCTGGGTCCTCGTGGACGCAATGTCGTTCTGGAAAAGTCATGGGGAACGCCCACTGTCACCAAAGACGGGGTTACTGTGGCCAAGGAAATCGAACTAACCGATCGATTTGAGAATATGGGCGCTCAAATGGTCAAGGAGGTGGCCAACAAAACAAGTGATGCCGCCGGAGACGGCACCACCACGGCAACTATACTGGCCCAGGCCATTTACAGCGAAGGGCAGAAGTTGGTTGCAGCCGGTGCGGCACCCATGTCGCTCAAGCGGGGCATCGATAAAGGTGTTTTGGATGTGGTTGCGAAATTGAAAGAGATCTCAAAGCCGATCCAGGATAAAACCGAAATTGTGCAGGTGGGCATGATTTCGGCCAATAACGATGAGGTGATCGGTCGTTTGATTGCCGATGCCATGGACAAGGTCGGAAAAGAGGGCGTCATCACAGTCGAAGAGGCCAAGTCCATGGATACCACATTGGATTTTGTGGAAGGGATGCAGTTTGACCGGGGTTACCTTTCACCCTACTTTGTTACCGATCCCGAAAAGATGGAGGTCCGACTTGAGGAGCCGTATATTCTAATTCATGAAAAAAAGATCAGCAACATGAAGGATCTTTTGCCCCTATTGGAATCGGTTGCCCGCAATCAAAAGCCCCTGTTGATTATCGCAGAGAATGTCGAAGGTGAAGCATTGGCAACCCTAATCGTAAACAAACTTCGAGGCACATTACAAGCAGCGGCAGTAAAAGCGCCGGGATTCGGGGATCGGCGCAAGGCTATGCTTCAGGACATAGCTGTTCTTTGCGGCGGCCAAGTGGTATCCGAGGATCTGGGTGTAAAGCTGGACAAGGTTACCATCGAGGGACTAGGTACCTGTAAAAGCGTTCGTATCGACAAAGACAATACAACCATTGTGGACGGCGCAGGTGCCAGAGAAGCGATCGATGGCCACATCACTCAAATCCGAGCCCAGATTGAGGAGACCACCTCTGACTATGATCGGGAAAAGTTGCAGGAACGGTTGGCCAAACTAGCCGGCGGAGTGGCTGTCATCCGGATTGGAGCCGCCACGGAAACGGAACTGAAGGAGAAAAAAGCCCGCGTGGAAGACGCCCTGAACGCAACCCGAGCGGCTGTTGAAGAAGGTGTTGTCACCGGTGGGGGTGTGGCTCTGGTACGCTGCCTTTCGGCTTTACAAAACCTGGCGGTTGAAGGGGACGAAGAAAGCGGCGTTAAAATCCTGAGACGCGCGTTGACCGAACCACTACGGCAGATTGTAAGAAATGCCGGGCTGGAAGGTTCAATCGTGTTGAACCGAGTGTTGGAGGGTAAAGAAGACTTCGGGTTCAATGCCGAAACACTAAAATATGAAAACCTGATTGCCGCCGGCGTGATAGATCCTACCAAAGTGGTCCGCTTGGCTCTGCAAAATGCGGCTTCCGTGGCCGGATTGATGCTTACTACCGAGGCAGTGATTTCAGAAAAGCCGAAGAAAACGGCGAAAGCTGAAGTCCCGGATATGGATGAGTAATTATAGAAACATTACGAATATCAACCTACTTATAAATAGAAGTATCCATATTTTATCAGATACATGGGGTTCTACCGGCAAATTATAGCCGGTACTCATTAAAACCAGTATAGAATAAAAGGAGGATGGAAAAATGTTTGATTTAATGCCATGGCGCAAACGCGAAGGTAAAGATTTGGTGGGGTTCAAAAGTGAACTCGATAATTTGTTTAATCGCTTTTTTGATCTTGATTTTCCAATATCCCACGAATTCTTCAAAGAGGGGCAATGGGTCCCGCGTGTCGATGTGAGCGAAGGGAAAAAAGAGATCACGATCAAGGCTGAAATCCCCGGCTGCGATGCAAAAGACATTCAAGTCAGTCTGGATGGACGCACTCTCACCATCAAAGGTGAGAAAAAGCAGGAAAAGGAGGAAAAGGAGAAGAACTTCCATCGTGTCGAACGATCCTATGGTTCCTTTACCCGAAGAATGAATTTGCCTACAGAAGTTGATGAGGAAAACATCGATGCATCCTATAAAAAAGGTGTTTTGAAGCTCGTCTTCAAGAAAACCAAAGAGACAGAAGGCAAAACAATCGAAATAAAAACCAGCTGACAAGCATCACCGGGCGGTTGCAAGATCCAGCCGCCCGGCATCTTGAAGAGGCGGGCGAGCAAGATCTTCTGATGGAGTATGAAGTGGGAAAATACTATCGGCAGTTTACTATGTTGGAGACAGTCGATCAACAGAAAGTTGATGCCAAGCTGGAAGACCGTTTACTGAGGCTGAACCTGCCGAAAGTTGAAAAGGCTCCCCTGCGAAAAATAACGGTCAGAACTGGATAAGCTTGTTTGTTGGACTTTTAACCGGAGGTTTGAGGATGTCGGATATAGCCTTGAACCTCCGGTCTTTTTTTCTTATTCAATAAATGCCATATTTATTATTATTTTAGCTATGTTCGATACACAAACAATAGTTACAGGGTTCATCGTCTTTTTTGCACGAATATGTGATGTTTCGATTGGAACCGTTAGGACGATCACCACCGTTCAAGGAAGAACAGGAATAGCATTCATATTAGCCGTACTTGAGATTACTATATGGATTTCGGTTGCCGGCGTTGTTATCAATCAAATCATGGAAAAACCCATTCTGATATTTTTTTATGCCTTAGGATATGCGACGGGTAATGTGGTTGGCATTATTACAGAAAAAAAACTTGCTTTTGGACTTTTAAATTTCCGTGTTATCACTAAAACCAGATCAAAGACCATGACTGAACGTATCAGAAAAATGGGACAGCCCGTTACCATATTTCAGGGAGAAGGTATGACTGGACCCGTTTACGAGCTATACATCGTTTGTCGTAGACGTGATCTAAAAAAGCTAATTCCAATCATTAAAGAAGAAGATCCCGATGCATTTTACATCACAGAACATGCTATGGATATAAGCAAGGCTTTACCACCTATATATCAACCAGTGACTGGATGGCGGGCGGTAATGAAAAGAAAATAGAAATTTTTTAGAACAATCAGCTTCAGAAAAAGCGGCGTTGCTGATTTAGTGGGCACGAAACCCATGATAGATGACCTAAATACTTTAGAGGATGTTTATCAGAAAGAGCTGGTTCGATATATTCATTTTCACCCTAATTGGTCGGTAGAGGATTAATACGGAACATGGGCGGATAGTAGGCGGTTCTCGCGAGCCGAAGGCGCTGCGAACAACCAAAATCCGCAACAAAAGGAAGTTAGCGATGTTAAAACGGTTTCTCAATATTTTCATCATTACGTGGATGCTTTGCTGCTGCCGGTGGAATAGTCCTTCGGATTTTTCTCGGCCGCTGAAATCGCAACTTCAGGAAATGTTGCGCAACCGGATTGAAGCCGCCGGAGTTCATCGAAATATAACCGTAGGAAGCTCAAAGGTATATTCCGTTAAGGCCCTGCCGCTGTTTTACGAACGGCGCATCTTTCAGCCGGCTTGGATGGACAACGACGGTCCGACGCCCCATGTAAAACAGTTGATAGACGCTATACGCCGGGCCGATCAGGAAGGTCTGCGCCCCGAAGATTACCATTTGGATGAAATTGCCGGAATACTGCCGGAAAAAAAATATTTCAAATGGCGCCAACCTTCCGTTAATCCCCGGCAACTGGTGGATCTGGAACTGCTGCTGACCGACGCTTTTCTGTTGTATGGATCGGACCTGTTGTCCGGTCGTATCAACCCGGGAACCATCGATCCGGAATGGTTTGCCAATCGCCGGGGTACGGACCTGTCAATGGTGTTGGAACACGCCTTAACTGCAAATCGCATCGGGGAAACCTTGATCGAGCTGGCCCCTTCCCAGAGCGACTACGCGACATTGCGCCGGGTACTGGCACACTTTCGAACTATCACCGCACGGGGCGGATGGCCCAGGGTCCCGGTAGGGGCAAAACTTCAAAAAGGCGACAGCGGACCGGCGGTGGCACTGCTTTGGCAACGCCTGAAGGCCGAACAGGCGAACGCGACAGGGGAAATTGCCGGAAAAGATGTTTTTGATGAAGTTATAGAACAGGCCGTTCGCGAATTCCAACAGCGGTACGGACTGCAAGCGGACGGCAGGGTCGGCCCGGCCACGCTGGCGGCGCTGAATGTTTCGGCTGCAGTCCGTGTGGACCAAATTCTCCTGAATATGGAGCGCTGGCGCTGGTTGCCGCAAGATCTCGGGAGACGTCACATTATCGTCAATATTGCCGACTTCAAACTCCAGGTAATGGAAAACGGGCAGCCGGTCTTGAAGATGAAAATCATCGTTGGCAAGGGATATCGCCGCACTCTGGTATTCAGCGATAAAATCACCTATCTGGTCCTAAATCCGTCCTGGCAGGTTCCGCCCACGATTGCCGTAAAAGACAAACTGCCGTTGATTCGCAAAGATCCGGAATACTTTGCAAAGCAAAACATAAGGGTTTTTCAAGGCTGGGGTGCCGAAACCAAGGAGATCGATCCTAAAACGGTGAATTGGTCGGCGGTTACCCCCAAAACCTTTACCTTTAGGTTGCGCCAGGATCCCGGCCCTCAGAATGTTTTGGGACGTATAAAGTTTATGTTTCCCAACCGGTTTAATATCTATATTCACGATACACCCTACAGGACACTTTTTGACAAAACCTCCCGGACATTTAGTTCCGGATGCATTCGCATTGAAAAACCACTGGAACTGGCAGCATATCTTTTGAAAGCGGACCCCAAGTGGCATCCGGATGCGATCCAGGCTGCTTTAGAACAGGGAGAAGAGCGGACCATACAGTTACCCGAACCCATACCCGTTCATCTTCTCTATTGGACGGTATTTGTCGATTCCAACGGAAAACTTCAGTTCCGGCCCGATATTTACAACAGAGACAAACGGCTGAATGATTCGCTACGCAAAAAAGCCCGTTAACCAACGGCAGCATGCGCAATTGAAAACGATTTCCCGGCCGGTTTTAAAGTGTTTTACCAAAAGAGGTTCGATTTGTCATGAACCTCAAATGGTTCAGGGAGCAGGGGCTTATCTTTTTACATGATTTTACTCGGAACCAGAAACCTCTTGAATTAATAATGTTTAACAAGTTTGTGAGGGTAAGTGCTCTATTTAAAAAATGAGCAAAACAGTGATACCAACCTCATGTATGAAAGTTAATAAATCAAAACAATGATACACTATCAATGCAATAAAAATCAACCCTTTTGTCAAGATATAATAAACCGAGCGTTTCACTTCAGAAGTTTTGACATACAAAGGCCTATATGCTAAAAAATAAATGACATTTCTTAATTTTTTACTTAATTGAGATAATCATCAAAGTATTTTTAAGGAGGAGTTATGGAGAAACATCAAAAATTTTCCATCTGGTATGTTCTGCTGGGCATATGGCTTGTGTTGATTGCCCAACAATACCTTGGCTCTTTTTTTTCCATTGAAGTTATCCCCTACAGTCAATTTTTAAAATTGTTGAAGGAAAATAAAATCACCGAGGTAGCGATCAGTGCCAACCAGCTCCAGGGAAAGATGAAAGTAGAGGGCGAAGGGGCCGGCAAGGAAAAGATGTTTCGTTCGATCCGGGTGGATCCGGAAACGTCCAAACTTCTTGAGCAGTACAATGTAAACTTCAAAGGGGAGATTGAGTCCGATTTTCTGCCGAGGCTGTTTTCATGGGTTGTTCCGACGGCGATCTTCTTTGGTATCTGGTTTTTTTTGATGCGGCGAATGATGGGGCAACAACAGGGGTTTATGACTTTGGGCAAGAATAAAGCCAAGATTTATATGGAAAACGAACTCAATGTCTCTTTTGAAGATGTTGCCGGGGTGGATGAAGCCAAGCAGGAGCTGGTGGAGGTGGTGGAGTTTCTCAAAGAACCGGAAAAATTTACCGAACTGGGCGGCAAGTTACCCAAAGGCGTGCTGCTGGTCGGTCCTCCGGGAACAGGCAAAACCCTGCTGGCCAAAGCTGTAGCCGGAGAGAGCGGGGTGCCTTTTTTCAGCCTCAGCGGTGCGGAATTCGTTGAAATGTTTGTGGGATTGGGGGCTGCCAGAGTCAGAGATCTTTTTGCGCAGGCCAAAAAACAGGCACCCTGTATCATTTTTATCGATGAACTGGACGCCCTCGGCAAGGCCAGGGGATTTGGCGCTGTCGGCGGACACGACGAAAGAGAGCAGACCTTAAACCAGTTATTAGTCGAAATGGACGGTTTTGATCCCACAGCCGGGGTGATCCTCATCGCAGCTACCAACCGGCCTGAGATACTGGATCCGGCACTGCTTCGTCCCGGGCGATTCGACCGCCAGATCCTGGTGGACCGTCCCGATAAAAAGGGCAGAGAAGACATTTTGAAAGTACATCTTAAAAATATCACCATGGTTAAAAATCTCGACGTGGAAAAGCTGGCAGCCATGACACCCGGCATGGTGGGGGCCGATCTGGCCAACCTGGTCAACGAGGCGGCCTTGCTGGCAGTACGGAAAAAGAAGAAGAAGGTAAGCATAGCGGAATTCGAGGAAGCCGTCGAACGGCTGATTGCCGGCCTTGAGAAAAAAAACCGTCTGATCAATCCCAAAGAACGGGAAATTGTCGCCTTCCATGAGATGGGGCATGCCATTGTGGCGCTGTCTTTGCCCGGAACCGATCCGGTCCAGAAAATCTCAATCATACCCCGTGGGATTTCAGCCCTCGGCTACACCATGTAGGTGCCGACCGAAGAGCGGTTTCTGATGAGCAGGACTGAATTGCTTAATCGCATTGCCACATTGCTGGGAGGACGCGCTGCTGAAGAGATCATGTTCAATGATGTCTCCACCGGTGCTCACAACGACCTATCCAAAGCCACGGATATTGCCCGCAGCATGGTCAAGGAATACGGCATGAGTGAAAAAGTGGGCCAGGTTTATTTTGCACGCGAAAAAAGATCCCGCTTTCTCAATCTGGGCCCTGAAGGCGCGGCAGAATACAGCGAAGCCACAGCCGAACTCATCGACGGTGAAGTCAGGGCCATTATCAGTGAACAGTACACCAAAGTTAAAGATATTTTGATCAGCCGCAAAGACGTTCTTGAAAAAGGAGCAAAACTGCTTCTCGAACAGGAGAAGATCGAAGGCAAAGACATCAAAGCGTTGATGAACAAATAGAAGGTTTGGGAGAATCTTTTATGAAGAAGAATATCGGATTTATCTCCACGCGCTTTGCCGGAACCAACGGCGTTACCCTGGAAGCCAGCAAGTGGGGACAGGTGTTTCGGCAGATGGGGCACCAATGCTTCTGGTTTGCTGGTGAACTTGACAAAAGCCCGGAACGGAGCATGCTAGTGCCCGAAGCCTTCTTTCAGCACGAAAAAAATCAGTGGATTAATGAGCTTATTTTGGGGAAAAAAGCACGTTCATCTGAGGTTACCGATGCAATTCAAAGCCTGAAAACGTTTCTGAAGGTTCGGATAAAAGAATTCATCCAAAAATTTTCCATTGATCTGCTGGTACCCCAGAATGCATTGACCATTCCGATGCACGTACCCCTGGGCATTGCCATTACCGAAATCATCGCCGAAACCCAGATTCCCACCATCGCCCACCACCACGATTTTTACTGGGAACGCACGCGGTTTTTCGTCAATGCGGTAGGCGATTATATCCGTATGGCCTTTCCGCCGAATCTACACAACATGGAGCATGTGGTCATCAATTCCGCAGCCCAGGAAGAGCTGGCCCTGCGAACCGGTATTGCCTCAATCATCATCCCCAATATTTTAGATTTTGAAAACCCACCACCGGTGGACAGTGAACGAACGTTAAAACTCCGGCGGGACATCGGTCTGGCCCCGGATGATATTGTCATCCTGCAGCCGACCCGCATCGTTCAGCGCAAGGGGATCGAGCATGCCATCGAACTGGTTAAAGATTTAAAAGACCCGCGCTGCAAACTAATTATCTCCCATGAAGCCGGTGACGAAGGATATGAATATGCCGAGTGGCTTAAAGAAGATGCTAAAGATCAAGGCGTAGATCTGCGCCTGTTCAGCATTCGCATGCGCGATCCCTGGAATGAACTGGCGGCAGTGGAATCCGAATACACTCTTTTGGATGTATATCCGTGTGCGGATTTTGTTACTTACCCCAGTTTGTATGAAGGTTTCGGCAATGCATTTCTGGAGGCCGTTTACTTCAAAAAGCCGATGCTCATCAATCGCTATGCCACCCTTGTGCGTGATATCGAACCCAAGGGTTTTGATCTGATTGCCATGGACGGATTTCTAACCGCCAAAACCGTTCAGAAAGTAAAAGACGTGCTCACTTTTCCCGAACGCAGGGATCAAATGGTCAACCACAATTACAAGGTAGCCACCCGCTACTATTCCTATTCAGTACTTCGAAGATGGCTGAATACTTTATTGACCAATTTCTTCGGCATGGAAGCACAATCCCAATAAATTTTTCCGTTAATTGAGGTATAAGTCAAAGGAAGTAATCGTTGGAGAAAACGATCGAAAAGAAGTGTCGATTATGAAAAAGTTTTGGCTCATTCACGTGGTCGCAGCGGTTGGGTTGGTTTTTGTTGCCGCTGATATTTTTCCTTCCGGCAGTGTGGAGTTCGCTTCGACTTCTGCATTGCGTGGTGTGGACAAGGTATATGTAGATGTCAGAAATATAGACGAGAATGTCAGGTCGGAGGTAAAGGCGCAAGGATTAGCCGAAGAACAGCTTGAAGTAATGATCATAAAAAAGCTGGAGGTAGCCGGGATTCAGGCGTTTTCCGGTTACGAATCTGTCAAGACCGCAAAACAGGCCTTACTTTATTTGAAGCTGTACATTCTATCTTCGGAACTTACACAAAACACCATACGGACTTTAGATGGCGAAAAAGTTCCCAGAAGCAAAGCCGAAAATCGATACCTTTACGCGGCTATCCTTGAATTTCGCCAACCGGTTACTTTGGAAAGAGATTTAAGCATTACCCTATCGGCAGCGACCTGGTCCACAGAATCCACCGGCTTCCGGCGTGTAAAGGGTATCTATACAGACATTTCCGACATGGTCGATTCTTTTGTCCAAGCTTATAATGCCGCCAATGCAAAGCAGAAATAAATGCCGTAGCTTATTTATATGCGAAAGCAGGTGTGGCCGCTTAGAGAGATGATCAACACCGTAATTAGGATTAGGGGCGAGCTTTCTCTGGTTCGTGAACAGACCATCGTGTTCTTTAAAGACGTCTATGATCATACCATTCAGATTGTCGATACGATTGAATCGTATCGAGACGTTCTTTCAGGTATGCCGGGTCTTTATCTGTCTACCATCAGCAACTAGATGAACGAAGTCATGAAGGTTCTGACCATTATTGCCACCGTCTTTATTCCGGTTACCTTTGTGGCTGGAATTTACGGTATGAATTTCAAGTATATGCCGGAGCTTGACCGGAAATGGAGGTATCTGGCCGTCTGGGGCCTCATCAGCGTCATTACGCTGGGCATGATCGGTTATTTTAAGCGCAAAAAATGGATCTAACCTGAATTTATTATAAGTTATAGATTGTTATCATGAGAAATTAGGCCAAAACAAGGAGTTGTGGCAATGGATAAGTGTAAAAAGTTTAAATTAAGATTCCTGTGGACGTTTTCATTGTTTTTTTTGCTGGTTGCTGCCGGCCTCGTTACCGTTCTGAGTTCAGACAAATCCGGTTTTTCGGCGAATATGCCAACGATATATAACACTATCGGCATGGAATTTGTATTGATCCCTGCTGGGCAGTTTATGATGGGCAGCCCGCCGCATGAACCCGGACGCGATCTGGATGAAAGACTTTACCGGGTAACCTTTACTCGACCGTTTTACCTCCAGACCACCGAGGTTACCCAGGGACAGTGGCAAAAAGTGATGGGATATAACCCGTCCCAATTCAAAAACTGCGGAAGTGATTGTCCGGTAGAGATGGTTTCGTGGAATGAGGTCCAGGAACTCATCAGCAGGCTGAACCAACTGGAAGGGACCCATGCCTACCGACTTCCCACCGAAGCCGAGCGGGAGTATGCTTGCCGGGCTGGAACTGAAACGCCGTTTTATACCGGAACATGTATTTCAACGGACCAGTCCAACTATAACGGCAAACGCGGCATGCCGGGATGCCCCGCAGGTGAGAACCGCGATAAAACCGTTCCGGTTCGAAGTTTTGCCCCCAATCCCTGGGGATTGTACGAAATGCACGGCAATGTCTGGGAGTGGTGCCAGGACCGGTACCAGAAAAAATATCCAAAGGAGGATGTCACCGATCCTATGGGGGCGTCTTCGGGGGTAATAAAAGTATTGAGAGGCGGTTCGTGGTACAGCAGGGAACATCTCATCCGTTCGGCTTTTCGTCGCAAAGATATGCCGGACTACCGCAGTCACGCGATCGGTTTTCGATTGGTCAAAAGTCCTTGAGTTTTAATGTGAATGGAGCTTTGATAAGTGTCGTTGTTTAAAAGCGTTAACTTAAGCTCTTTAATTTTAGTGAGATGCGTTTATAACGCTAAAAATAACAAAACCACTCACGGCATTGCCGTAGAGTCGAACCTGTTCGTTAAGTTCAAAGGGTCTAAATATATGATATTCTAAAAAGAGAGAGTATCTGTTAAAAAAGCACCGATCGAGATTTTATCAATATTTTTTGAATTCATACGTTAGTCCAAAGATAAATAGCCTGTCGCCATTTTTTTACCCTCTGCCGGCCGGTTGTTGTAATCGTAATCAAACTCAAGAGTCGCATAGAATTCACGCACCAGAGGCAGACGAAATCCCTGCTGGGAGCGAAAGAAAAAGTCATCTGCGTCTTCCAACCGGACATATCCTTCGTGGAGGGGAAAAAACTTTAAGTGGTCCGGAATTATTTCCCAGTCGAAGCCGTTAGATGGTTAAGTTGCTGTATCCATAACTTCGGATGGAAGAATTCCACGTCATCACCTTCTTAGACTATCTATCAGATCGATAAATGAGAAAAATGATATAAATGACGTATATGCATATAGAAAGGATACCCTCCCAACGGTCCAGCGAGCGTTTTTTTCCGGTAAACATAAAAATGAACAATAAGAGGCTTGCCAGAATCACCATGCCGATGTCGATGTTGTTTGCAATGCTAAATGGCAAGGGGTGGATGATAGAGCTTATACCAAGGACAAAAAAGATATTGAAAATATTGGAACCGACTACATTGCCGACCGCAATATCAAAATTTTTGCGATAGGCGGCCACGGCCGAGGTGGCCAGCTCCGGCAGGGACGGTGCCTATCGCCACCACGGTCAACCCCACCGTGGACTGGCTTAAGCCCAGTTTTAAAGCCATATGGACGGCACCATTGACGATCCACTCACCGCCGATGATCAAACCGGCCAATCCCACTATCATCAGCCCGATGGATTTGATGGTTCCATGCGCCTTTGCGGGTGCATGATCATCCATACCTTTTATTTCAAAAGCGATATTTATGGAATAGTATAGAAATATAACAAAAAATGAAAGGAGGATCAGACCGTCCGACCGTAGGAGAACCGAATGGTTCTGCTTGTCGATGAGCCGGTCGTTGGCCAGAAACGCCAGGACGACGGCTGCCAACAGGCTGAACGGAATTTCTTTCCAAACGGTGCCTTTGGATACGGCCAGCGGATAGATGATAGCGGATATTCCCAGAATCAAAAACACATTAGCGATGTTGCTTCCCAGAATGTTGCCGATAGCAATATCGGTAGTTCCTTTGACCCCGGCAACAATATTGACGAACAGTTCCGGCGCGGACGTGCCGAAAGCCACCACGGTCAAACCGATCGCCAGATCGGAAATGTTGAGCCGCCTGGCGATGGAAGACGCCCCGTCAACGAAAAAATTGGCACCTTTGATCAGGAAAACAAATCCGACTGCAAGGAGGAGATAAGGTAGCATGGTAAATTATCCCTAAAATAGAAATCCTGAAATTCATCCGGACGGGGTATTCGATTCTTTTCTTCCCATTCGCCAGGAGGACAGCACACCGATGATGAATCCGATCAAGGCCGTTAAAAAAAGCAGCACCGCCCTGGGCATGATGAAGGTAAAGAAGAGGATTTTCGTCTGAATGCTTTCGGTATTCTGTAAAACCACGATTCCGACAGATAGGGCCAGTACGAGTATTCCGATCATCTTGGCACGTTTCATTTCGTACCTCTTTGATGTGTCAATTCCAATTTTACTGGAAGGTTAGGGCATTTTACGTCGGTGAGTGTTCACAAATTGAAACGATGTGTTCAGGTAAACTTACTAGATGTTAAGTCGATGGTCAATTCCATTTCACCGGGTTCCTCAGATTTGGAAATTTTAAACCCCAGTTTTCGACCCAGGGCAAGCATACCTTGGTTTTCCTGCAAAACCGTACCCCACACAGTTTCGATGCCGCGATTTTTGGCAATCTTGAGGCTTATTTCCAGCAGCCGGGCCCCCACCCCTTTTCCCTGCCAGGGATCTCCTGTCAGGATGGCGAATTCGGCGCGTTTGCCGTCAGGATCGGTGATAAGACGTGCCACTCCAAGGATCCTTTCCTTGCTCTTATCTCCGTCATCAACAGCCACCAGGTCGATTTCACGGTCATAGTCCACCTGGGTAAAGCGCACGAGCATGGAATGGGGGAGTGACTTCAGGTGACCGAAAAAGCGGTAGTAGATACTGGTAGGTGACAGTGTATCAAAAAGATTTATTAAAAGGGGAGCATCTTCCGGCCGGATGGGACGGACGAAAATCCAAAGGCCGCCCGAAGTGACTTCCCGGGATTCGAGTTCGGCCGGATAGGGACTGATGACCAGGTGAAGGGGAGAAGTTCGTTTGGGAAATGCCAGGATAACCCGTGCATCCACCACGCAGGGTTTGCCCGCACGGACCATAACCGGATTCATATCCAGTTCCACAATCTCCGGAAAATCAACGACCAGTTGTGATAAACGCAGAATCATCTCTTCTATCAATTCCATATCGGCGGGCGGGCGGTTCCGGTATCCCTTCAGAAGGGTGTATATCTTGGTGTTTTCCATTAACCGGCGGGCAAGCAAAACATTGAGCGGCGGAAGACCGATGGCCCGGTCTTGGATTGCTTCGGTAAAAATCCCCCCCATGCCGAACAGAATCACCGGTCCGAAGTTTTCATCCAGTTTGGTTCCCATAAGAATTTCATAGTCCGGCTGCCGAATCATGGACTGCAGGGTCACCCCCTGGATATCGGCCTCGGTCCGGTATGCCTTTGCGTTTGCTACAATTTCATCATATGCTTTGCGGACATCAGCTTCCGTGCGAAGATCCAGCCGTATTCCATCGGCGTCGGTTTTGTGCAGAATATCGGGGGACAGGATTTTCATGACCAGAGGATATCCGATCTCTCCAGCCAATTGAGCCGCCTCCTCGGCGGAAGCAGCGACTTGCGTGCGAATTACCGGCAGGCCGTAAGCCGCCAGCAGAGCCTTGGATTCAAGTTCGGTCAGAACCGGCTTGCTTTTAGAAAGCGCCGTATCAATGAACTTTCGGGCTTGAGGGCGGTCAAAAGCAATCGACCGGGGCAGCTTCGGCGGAATTTCCTGGAGTATCTTGAGGTTACGGGAATAATCAACCATGTAGAAAAAGGCCCGAATGGCCTGTTCCGGTGTGTCGTAGGTGGGAATTCCGGCTTGATTCAGAATTTCTTTGCCTTTGGCGACATCCACGCCCCCCATCCAGGCGGTAAACAGAGGATATGGTTTCTTTTGAAAGCTCGAGGCCAAGATTTCGGCAACAGCCGTGGGATCGGTCATGGCCTGGGGAGAGAGGATCACAAGAACACCGTTAAATTCTTTGGCTCCAACACAGATCTCTACGGCGCCGGCAAAACGCTGAGGTGACGCATCTCCTAATATGTCGATGGGGTTGGAACGGCTCCAGAGGGGCGGCAATACGTCATCCAGCTTTGCACGTGTTTCCGGTTTCGGCTCAGCGGGCTCCGAACCGTAACGGCTGAGGGCATCGGCCGCCATAACCCCGGGCCCGCCGGCATTGGTGATTACCGCCAGCCTGGCTCCGGTCGGACGCGGCTGTCTGGCCATCAATTCGGCGCAGTCGAAAAGCTCTCCGATGGTGTCTACCCGCACAATGCCGGCACGCGTGAAAGCTGCATCGTAAACCATATCTTCCCCTGCCATGGCCCCGGTGTGGGAAGCCGCTGCCCGGGTTCCGGCCGGACTGCGGCCGGACTTGAGCACAATGATCGGTTTGGATCGGGACACCGCCCGGGCCGCGCTCATGAATTTACGTATATGGGTCAGGCTTTCTATGTAAAGTAAAATGCTGCTTACCTGGGGATCGGCACCCAGAAAGTCGATCAAGTCTCCGAAATCCACATCCAACATGGAGCCGATGCTCACAAAATGGCTGAAACCGAAACCTTCCTGCATGGATAGATCAAGGATTGCCGAGCAAATAGCGCCACTCTGAGAAATAAACGCCAGGTTTCCCTTGTAAGGCATATGGGCGGCAAAGCTGGCATTTAGATTTCGCTGCGGACAAACAATTCCCAAGCAATTGGGGCCGACAACCCGAAGACCGCTCTCACGGGCATATTTTGCAATTTGCGCTTCTATTTCCTGACCGTTGGCACCGGCTTCCTTTCCGCCGGCGGAAACGATGACGGCGCCTTTGACACCCTTTTGAACGCATTCTTTGACAATAGACGGTACCGTGGCAATGGGGGTAGCGATAATAGCAAGGTCAATGCTGCGTTCGGCTTTTAGTATCGAAGGAATACTTTTGAGGCCATGGATGGTCTTGTGCCGCGGATTCACCGGAAACAGCTCTCCATCAAAACCGCTTTGGACGAGGTTTAACATGAGAGTGCTGCCGACGCTGCCCGCCTTTTCACTGGCACCGATCACCGCGATCGCACCGGGATTGAAAATTCGGTCCAGATTGTAAACGCCCATGACAACCTCCTTAAAAGATTGCTAAAAAGAAAAATTGAAAATGTTTCATAAATGCGATACTAAAGAATGAGTTACCGTATGACCCATCCCATCCATGACCATGAAGTTAGAGAATAGCTTGATCAAAAAATTTTAAGTTAGTGCTTCTTTACTTTAATTAATATGTTATAAACTTTCAATAATGTTTTGTATTATGCATAGAAGTGGTTTCAAAACCTTCAATCAGGTTCAAAGTCAAGGCGGGGCGAGGGATTCAACCGCAGGAATATATTTAATATTTCGAGTATTGAATCCCTCGGTCCAACACAGAAATTGGGCCTGAGGGGAGGTTTTGAAACCACTTCTGGTGACACCGGGAGCGTTAGGTTATGGAAAGCCATCAAAAAGTTTTGTTTATTGATGCTGCTACGGCATTTTACCGCATAAATCGGTTCACCGTGGGTGAACCGTTCTTCGGCCCAATCGATCTTGGCCTTCATCTTGCCGGCCGGTACAAATCATTGAATATTGGAACAGGACTGCTGGCAGGATCTATATTTCCAGGCTCAAACCGTCTGTTTTTCAATGGCTTTTCTCCATGCTGGACCGGTTTTTACGTTTCGTCCATGGGAGGCGCTGGATTGGTTTTTGATAATCTGGGCGTTAATATGATTTCCATGGTCAATAGAGCTTCTGTTCCTTCTATCTTATATCTAAACAGAAATGGCGGCGAGGAAGTTGAAGTTAGAATTGAGCCGGTTCAGATTCAGAAAGTATGGCAAGAAGGGCGCAGAGGCATATATGCGTTAATGGATTATACGTTTGAACGCTTTGGTGAGTATTATCCGAACGATCCCCGAATTCTTGCAGTTGGTCCTGCTTCGGCAGTTACAGATTTTGGGGCAGTTGCTTCCGTCCCCATTTCCAAAGGTAAATTGGGTTTTGTCGATACGTGGGCGGGACGTGGCGGCTTCGGTTCCAAGCTTTTGCAAGAACATGGAATTGCCGCGATTATATATGGAGGAACGTTTATTACTGAGGATTTTCGAGACAGAAAGGTAGCAGATCAGTGGTTTATCGATAAATATCAGAAGAAACTGGCGGCAAAGGATCTGGAAGCGACAACCAAATACCGGTTTGACCCTGATTTCCAGACAGGAGGAACCCTTGGTGTTAACTTTGCCTCGTTAGCCGGCAATTTGGTTTCTTTCAATTACAGAAGTATCTTTATAAGCGAAAAAGAAAGATTAGATATACACGATAAATTTATACTTAACCATTATTTGAAACAGTTTAATGAAGAGACCATTAAACCTAAAAAACAAAAAACTTGTGGTGAGCCCTGTGTAGCAATTTGTAAAAAAATGCATGGTAAATACAAAAAAGATTATGAACCCTATCAAGTAATGGGGCCCCTGTCGGGAATTTTTGATCAGCGGGCTGCTGAAAAGCTGAACCACCGTGCAGATATGTATGGATTTGATGCAATCTCTGTGGGCGGTGTTGTTTCATGGCTGATGGAGTGTCTATACGAAGGATATTTAACTCCAAAAGAACTCGGAGTAAAACAAATTCCGGTTTTCTCTCATAAGAATTTTAACATCGTATCGGATTCCATGCACAATGCAGACATCGGTATAGCACTGCTCGACTCAATAATCGAAAAACGGAGCATCATCAATTTGGAAGAGGGTGCCCGCAAGTTTGCACGCCAGCTTTCCAGAGATAAAGGTAAACAACTTCTGGATGCTTTTGTTTATAATGCATATGCTCGAAATGGCTGGATGGTTCCCAACCAGTACTGGACTCCGGGTGTGCTTTCACCCATGCCGATTATGGGGAAATATTATATGTACTATGGAAAAGATTTTTTGCCGCCGCGTGAACTCGGCCGAAAAAATGCTGATCGATTCAAAAAAGAATTGATCCTGGACAATTTGGGTATGTGCCGGTTTCATAGAGGTTGGGCCGAAGAAATGATTCCCGAAATTTTGGAATCTCTCTATGGACTAAAGAAAAAATTCTTAAAAACGATCTCTGAAACGGCTAGCCGTATTAACGGCCGAAATTCTTCTGTTTTTTGGGAATCTGACAGGAATATCGATCTAATATACACGTTTTTAAAAAGAAAACAAACTGTTGATGGAAATAACGATGCTGAGCTTGCCAAATGGATTGGAAAATTTGAGGCGGACAAGAAAGAATCTGCGTTAAATTTTTGGTATGAAATTCACAAAGGTATCCATGAATCGCTGAACCTTTGACGCGAACGGCCTTTTCTGGGCCATTGACCAGGCTATGAACTTTTATAATCTGCCCGAGTATATAAAGGCCACGCAAATCCAGAGGATCATGAATGAAAGTGCCGCCACGTTTACCCATGCCGAAACCGCACAGCAATATATCGAACTTTATGAGAAAATGCTGAAACGGCCGCTTATCGTTTAAGTGGAATTATGCCCAAAGTTCGAACATCATTTTAACAACAGTAACCGATGTGATGGGGTTCATAGGATTTTTGGGATTTGCTTTCTTATTCCAAAATTATCTGGTATTGTTAGAGCGCACCAGACATATTAAAGGGACGCTAAAAGGTTTAATTTCCTAAACTTCACTCATCGAGGACAACATCTATGTCAAAGAAAATACTATTATTGCTGTGGGCGGCATTGATTCTACTCTTAGGTAACCCTATCAATGGCAATGCCGATAGCGATCGTACGGCGTTTGAAAACGCCGATCTATCCACATTACAGTTTAAGCGTATTGCCGTCATGCCCTTTCTTGTCGGCAAATTGGAATCACCGGAACAACCGGTTGAAAAGCCTTTGAGTCAGCCACTGGGACAACTTCATATTGATTCCGCCAATTTGGCAGAAGGGGCAGATCAAATCATGACCCGCCTGGTCAACGATGCGCTGCAAATTCGATTTGCGGATCAAACGGTTTCAATGGAAGAAGCCGCTGCCGTTTACACGGATGTCATCCGAGACCAAACCCTGGACACTCCACGGAAATTAGCAAAAAAATTTGGCGAAAACTTGCAAGCGGATCTTGTGGTAATTGGTACGATTTGGCGTTTTCGGGAAAAAGGAACCGTTAAAGAAATAGCTGATAGCCCTGCATCCGTTGCTTTCTCTGTCTATCTGATGGAGGTTTCCAGCGGTAAAAGACTGTGGCGTGATGCGTTTGACGGCACTCAAAAAACCTTGTCAGAAGATGTATTGGGCGGGTTAAAACAGATCAAAATGGGTCTCCGTTGGCTGTCTGTTAACGAACTGGCACGCTATGGGGTAAAGAATGTTTTTAGGAAATTTCCGTTGCGTTGAATGGTAATATCAATATCATCCATATGTGACTGTCGGAGGATGAAGGAAACATGAAAAAAATCGTCATCAACACAGGAGGAGGAGATGCACCGGGGTTAAATGCGGTCATTCGGGCCATCGTATTGTCCGCCATCAACAGGGGCTGGGAAGTTTACGGCAGCCGTTTTGGCTACCGGGGTTTGCTGGAGAACGACTATCTCGTTCATCTTGACCGCGACGCGGTGCGGGGTATCACTCACTTGGGAGGCACCATTTTGGGCACCACCAACAAAGGGGACCCCTTCAACTATCCAGTGAAAACGCAAAACGGTGTTACATTGGAGGACCTTTCCGGACAAGTTATTGAAAAGTTTCACAGGTACGGATTCGAGGCCTTTATCGTGATCGGCGGCGACGGATCGCTCCGGATCGCTCAACGCTTCGTCGATTTGGGCCTTCCCATTGTTGCCGTGCCCAAAACCATTGATAATGACCTGAGCAACACCGACATCACCTTCGGATTCGATACGGCGGTAACTACCGCCACCGAAGCTCTGGATAAGCTTCATTCCACGGCAGAGGCTCACGAACGGGTGATGGTGGTCGAGGTCATGGGCCGTTATGCCGGATGGATCGCCTTGAATGCGGGCGTATCGGCAACGGCGGACGTCATCCTTATTCCGGAGATTCCTTTTGATATTGAGAAAGTTTGCCGGAAAATCATGGAGCGGGAATTACAAGGCAGACGTTTCAGCATCGTTGTCGTTGCCGAAGGTGCCATACCCATCGGCGGAGATTTGACCACGACCACCGACAAACTGGAACCCGGTCACCAGGAAGTTCGTCTGGGGGGCATTGCGGCCAAAGTAACCGATCAAATTCGTACAATCACCGGAAAGGACTGCCGGTCTATTGTTTTGGGGCATTTACAGCGCGGCGGTTCACCCACGACCTTCGATCGATTGCTTTCGCTGCGTTTCGGGACGGCCGCCGTCAGGTTTGTTGAAAAAGAAATGTTCGGTTATATGGTGGCTATCGACTCGCTGGAGATCAAGGCTGTCCCTATTAAAGATGCGGTCGAACGGACGAAGTTTGTGCCCCTTGACTGCGATACCATCGCCGCAGCCCGCGATCTGGGTATTTCTTTCGGTGGTTGAAAAAGATATATTTTAAACGCGGAATGTGAGGGGCAAGATGAAAGTCTATAAAAAAATCATGGTAGCGTGTGACCTGTCAAAACATTCATTTCAGGCCATCAAACACGCCGCCGAACTGACCGAGAGCCTGAAGGCCGAACTGATCATCGTCGCTGAAAAAATGTTTCGCCATTGTCCGGTGCCGCTGCTGAGTGTTCGACCCCAGAAATCGTAGCCCAAAATACGTCGGTGCTTTTTTGGTTGCGTTTGCAACTGTCCCGCTCACAGAGCGGGGCGGTTTTTTCCCAAACAATAAAACTTGAAAGGCCCGGAGAACGCCTTTCGTGAAGAATTCTGAAAACCATTTCTAAATTTTGTTTCCTACATGATTGAATGGTAAAATTCTGGACCGCCGCCGTCTTGGCCCAGGTATAAGCGTCTCGCACAATAATTTCAATATCAGCGTAACCCTGGTCGGCAAAATGGGTTTTTAAATATTCCACGACCTGTTCGGGTTCCAGGTTCGGTCCAAAGCGGATGTCGATCTTGGCGGTTGCCTTTCTTGGTAGAACCGTCTTGGTACCGGATCCTGTATAGCCAGCCTTAAATCCGTTGATGTTGATTATCGGCGAATAGAGTCCTTTCTTGAGCAGTTCGATTCCGGAACGGTCATATTTAAAACACAGGCTTTTCATCTCTTTCAGAAATGCCGTTTCGTCAAAAGTTTTTGCCAGATTTTTAAGCAGTTGCAGGTCTTTTTTGCTCGGGGGCGCGACAAAGCCGTTTCATATAAAATCACTTTAGCGATTTTATATATTGATATCGCTTTCAGCAAAATCCTGAAGCCCGGCTTTGTCAATCTCCTATTTATTGAGAAGCTACGATTTTTGCATAAAATATGGGCTAAGCAGCAACACTGCTTTGAACACAAAACACGGGGCTGGATACGCGTGAATATTCTAATCTCTGCTCAGCCGCCTGGAGGATGGCCTGGAGCATTTCAGCATACGACATCCCTCCAAATTTTGCCATTTTGGCGAGATGACCGTCCCAACACCAGCCTGGATTGGGATTTACTTCCAAAAGTTTGGGTTGCCCTTTGGCGTCGAGTCTCCAGTCAAACCGGCTGTAATCCCGACATTCCAGTCGTTCAAACAGCTTCATACAGCATTCTACAATAAATTTTTCCGTTTCCTCCGCCAAATTCGCTGGAATGGACTTTATTTTAAAGTACGGTGAATCCGGAAGCCATTTGGCTTCATACCCGCAAATTCGTGGTAGATCTTCAGGGACATCTGAATAGTCCTCTTCCGTTACCGGCAACACCGTATACGATGTCAGGGGATTTCCGATTATTCCCACGCTCAAGTCTTTGCCCGTTAAAAGCTCTTCAACCAGAATCGGCTTGTCATATCCTAGTCTTTCTCGGATCATGGAAATTGCATTGATCAACTGTTCATGATTGTTGGCAACACTTTGTTGGGTGATGCCGAAGCTGGAATCCCCGAAATTGGGCTTGACGATGACGGGGAAACAAAACGGCAGATTGAACGAAGAGTCATCCGGTTCGATAAAAAACGCCTCGGAAACCGGGATATCCATCTCTTTGGCGATGCCGCGTACCAGCGATTTGTCATAGCAAAAGGCCAGGCACTGGGAAGAGGAGCCGGTATAGGTTAGATCAAGCATTTCCAGCAGGGCCGGAATGTGCAGTTCCTTGCTGGGATCGTTGTTGTACCCTTCATCGCACAGGTTGAGGACCAAGTCGATTTTTCCGGAAAGTTTAGTCAGGTCCGGGATGATCGTGTTGTGATTAGACAGGTATGTGAAATCGCACTCCTGCAAGGTATGCAGTGCCGATTTCAACTGATCGATGGTGTAAAGATCATCATCGTCAAAAACCGCACACGGTTTGAGCGGATCCGGTTTATTGGGATCACCGAAAAGCACAACGATTTTTTTCTTCGCTGTTTTTTGGAGTCTTCTTTTGATCGGCGTCCATTCTTTTTTGACTTTTCCGGTAACCACAATCCGTTTTTCCATCATTCCCAGATCCTGGTTTCTCACCGAATCCGTCGCGATTTCACCGTGAATGACCCCATCGGAAAAACCTGCTTCTTTAAGGAGTATTAAAAGGTCGTCTTTGGTGTAAAGTCTTTCGGCATAAAACTGGTCGGCGATGACTCCTTTGGTTACGTCCGTAACCACTTCCCTGGAGATAAGACGCTGCCGGTCCGAGGAAAGGGAACGCTCCCGGCAGACGAAAAGTTTTTTATCGATCCATTCC
>Ga0114919_10000727_pt1 | contig 26039 bp, 28 predicted proteins | sample BlataG_FD_88682 | JGI IMG/M metagenome (GOLD analysis project Ga0114919, IMG submission 88682) | Deep subsurface microbial communities from Black Sea to uncover new lineages of life (NeLLi) - Black_00105 metaG | ecosystem: Environmental > Aquatic > Marine > Oceanic > Sediment | place: Atlantic... | reverse complement strand
CGGGGTCAAACGCGCGATTGAGCTGTTAAAGCGAGCTGGCTTGCGCGAGCGGATTTTAATTGAGGCCTCTGGAGGCATTGAACCAGCTAACGTCGCGAGGTATGTAGCTACTGGCGTGGATATCGTGAGCTCTAGCTACATGACGTTTAAAGCTCCGGCATTGGACATGAATTTAGAAACTCTGAGTAAGGGTTTTAAGTCCGCCGCTGGCAAGAGGAAACGGAAATCGAGGTGACTCGATGGCAGAGCTCACAACAGCTGGCCAAAAAGCGTACGATGCGCTTAAAAAGCTCGGCGCCACGAATCCGGATGCCCTGAGGACCGCCGACGATGTCACGCGCGCATCCCGCCTACCAAAAGGCATGACGAACAACGCGCTGATGGAGCTGGTCGCAAAGGGCTATGCAAGGCGAGTAGCGCGACAGAAGACCGCAGGCTACTACATCACGAAGTGACTAGCCGCGACCGACCCGCTTTTAGAACCATTCACTAACTTTCTTAGTTTAAATCATTCACGGCTATGTTTACATCCTCAAGCCCTTTCTTCTAAGCTTTAATTTCAGTAAAAACGAAATTATTCTGATGAAGCGAATTGGAGTTGCAGAGTTGCCCCTACACGGCGGGAGATGTCCGCCATGGCTTTTTGGTCGCATGAAAAAACTAGCTGGGACCATCAGTAAGATCATCGTTTACGAGTACGGCAGACAAGAGTTCCTTCTAAGGCTAAGTGACCCCTTCTTTTTCCAAGCGCTGAGTTGTGTGCTAGGATACGATTGGCACAGCAGCGGTACCACTACGGTAACAATGGGGGCGCTCAAGGAAGCCTTAAAGCCGGAGGAGCTCGGCATAGTGGTCTGCGGTGGAAAGGGCAAAGTTTCAAGGCGGACACCAAACGAGATCGAAAAATTTGCAGACATTTTTTCCTTGTCAAGCAAAAAAATTGGGGAGCTAAAATATGCCAGTCGGATGGCCGCAAAGGTCGACAACACCTGCCTGCAGGATGGCTATCAGCTCTACCACCATTGCTTCGTGCTGAGCGAGGACGGCGATTGGGCGGTGGTGCAACAGGGCATGCACGAGCGATTGGCGCGGCGCTATCACTGGCTCTCCGAGGGCATTCGTAGTTTCGTCGAGGAACCCCACACGGGCATCGCGGGTGATCGGCAAGAAGAAGTGGTGCTCGATATGACCGCGCGCGATAGCGAGGAAACACGAAAGACGAGCCTTGACCTCGTGCGCGACGACCCGAGGCGGTTAGGGAGCTACGTTCGGGAAACCGAGCAGCGGTCGCTCGACGATTACCTGGCGCGTTCGCCGCAGGTGCTCACCCTCATGATGCCGACCCAGCACACGATCTCGGACCTCACCGAGCGAACGATGGCGGCGCTCCGCAAAGCCTACGAAATCCAGCCCTCGAGCTACGAAGAGCTGGTGGCCATACGGGGAATCGGGCCAAAAGCCGTGCGGGCGCTCGCGCTGGTCTCGGACCTCATTTATGGGAAATCGCCTTCCTGGCGAGACCCCGCTAAATACAGTTTCGCTCACGGTGGCAAAGACGGGGTGCCCTACCCCGTGAATAAATTAACCTATCAGAAAACCACAGAAATTCTAGAAGGCGCAATTCAGGAGGCAAAGCTGGAGCGAAAAGAAAAGCTCAACGCAATCCGCAGGCTGCACGAGTTTCTCTGATGAAAGTTTAAGAGCCGAAAAATCTTAATTTTATTCGATCCCGCGGTAACTCAGCCTGGTTAGAGTGGTCGGCTGTAGACCCAAGCCGAAACCGACATGTCGGGAGTTCAAAGGGGTTTCAAGCCCGGAAATTCTCCCCCGCGGGACCACTTAAACAAGCTTTTTAATTCCAAAACCAAGAATTAATCGGGCTGGCGGTCACAGCGGCGGGGAAACTCCGGCACTCATTCCGAACGCCGAAGATAAGCCTGCCAGCGATCTAGACTGTACTGTGTTCCGAGAGGGCACGGAAACTCTAGGACGCCGCCAGCCCACTTAAGTAAAAACTTATTATTGGCGTGGTTCAGTTTTATTTGGGCCCTGGTGGTGTAGACCGGTCTAATCCGGAGTAATAAATGACTCCGGAGGCCAAACATGTAGGCCTGTCGAGCCTACGCCTCGGGTTCAAATCCCGGCCAGGGCGCCTCCTTTTAGGGTCTCTATCAAGTCGCCCCAACCATCATTTAGGTTCAAGTTAGCGACTAAATATCAAGCGATTAATTTATGAAAGTTAACCTCAATATGAATTAGACACTCAATTCTCTGATTGTTAAATTAGTAGCTTCGATATTGACATTTAATGTAACTAGGATTGGAATAAACCCATATTTTTTGGCAATTATCGATGCTTCCTTTAATTTTCTGTGTTGCCTTATCCCTGTGTTGGCCTTAACCTCAACAATGTATATTTTATTGTTCTTCTTGGCCACAAGATCAGGAATATACAGCGGACTACTAAGTCCACCATCGTACTGTCCAAAGTTAAGTTCCTTTACATACCGTTCAAATTTTTTAAAACTTTCACCTATAAACGCTGTTTTCTTTCGTAAATCATTATAAAATTCAATAACATTTGCGCGGTACTGTTTGTAAGATTCCACATTCTCCTTTATTGAATAGAATTCATCCCATAATTTTTTATCGAATTTGCCATTTGGAGTGCTGTAATGACTAAAACGGTACGAATCACGAGCCCGTTTACTGTCGATTTTAAATAGCTTATAATCCCTTTTTATGTGCTCACCTGCGGTACTAAATAAAACATTATACAAGCGCAAAAATTCTTGTACTTCGTATCCATTCTTTCGTAAAATTTCTTTGGCGATTTTTTCACCTATATTGCCGATATCCTTTCTAATTATCCGCCCATCAAATTCAACTCGATCAAATTTATTCAAGGTTTTGTCCCTTACTTTAGGTAGATTTTTCCTTTCTAAATCTTTTTTGGCCTCAGAAATCCGATCTTACCAGCTTTATTTGATTAGGAGATTAAGCCCATTAAGTTAACAGTACCCCCTTTGAGCAAGCCTTAAATGCGCTTCCGATGATTTTAAATAGCGGAAAGCATAAAAAGGAGAGTCAATAGCCGCTTTCTGGGGGCCCGTAGCGCAGTCTGGCTAGCGCACCGGCCTTTTAAGCCGGGTGTCGAGGGTTCGAATCCCTCCGGGCCCGTTGCGAGGCGGCGCGCGGGGAAAGGTATGTCAGTCGGGTTTGATATCGGGCAGCACGTGCTTGTGCCAAAACATGAGATCTTATCGAAGGAGAAGGCGAAAGAGGTTCTTGAACGCTACAAAATTTCCCCCCACCAGCTCCCCCTTATCAAGAGCTCCGATCCCGTTGTCAAAGCCATCGGCGCAAAGCCTGGCGACATCCTCCAGATCACCCGCGATAGTCCCACCGCAGGGAGAGCTATCGCGTACAGATTCGTGATCGAGGAGTAGGTGATGCGCACGCAGGACACTTGGCCGTTGGTCGAGGCTTTCTTCAGGGAAAAAGGGCTCGTGAGACAGCACTTGGACTCCTACAACGACTTCATCGAGCACGGAATCCAGCGAGTGATCGATGAAATAAGCGGCATAAAACTCGACATAGAAGGTGTCGATGTCAAGTTCGGCCAAGTGAAGCTGGGCAAGTCCTCGGTCAGGGAAGCCGATGGCTCCCGCCCTGAAATATCTCCCAACGAGGCGAGGCTGCGCAACTTCAGCTACACCGCACCGATTCACCTCGACATGATCCTCGTCAGGCGGGGAAAGGAAGGGCCGCCAGAGACGGTCTATATTGGTGAGATGCCGGTGATGCTCAAGTCGGATCTCTGCAACCTGAGCGAGAAGAGCGGGGATGAGTTAATAGCTGCTGGCGAGGACCCGCTCGACCCCGGAGGCTACTTTATCACCAACGGCTCGGAGCGCGTAATCGTGACCCAAGAGGATCTTGCGTCGAACTCAATCTTGGTCGAACGCGACGAGCGCATGAGCACTGAGGTTGCAAAGGTGTTCTCAACTCAGCGCGGTTTTCGAGCTCTCGTTGTGGTCGAGCGAAAGCGCGACGGCCTGCTGCGCGTTTCGTTCCCGGCCGTTCCAGGGCAAGTACCGTTCGTGATCCTGATGCGTGCCTTGGGACTCGAGAGTGACCGCGAAATCGTTGAAGCAGTTTCCGACGACCCCGAACTCGTCCGAGAACTCTTCGAGAACCTCCAGGAAGCGATCGAAGTAAAAACACGTGAGGATGCTCTAGACCTTATAGGAAAACGGGTGGCCATCGGGCAGACCAAAGAATATCGGTTACAGCGGGCCCAAGAGGTTTTAGACCGATACCTTTTACCCCACATAGGCTCCCGTCCGACCGACCGCATCAGCAAGATGTACTACCTTGGCAGAATGGCTGAGCAGGTGATAGAACTGGCGCTTAGGCGGAGGAATGTGGATGACAAGGACCACTACGCGAACAAGCGTCTGAAACTTGCGGGCGATTTGCTCCAGAACGTGTTCAGGTTGGCCTTCCTCAACCTCACCCGAGACATCAAGTATCAGCTGGAGCGGGCAAATACAAGAGGTAGGGATCTCAACCTCAAGACTGCCGCGCGCGCGGACGTGCTGACCGAGCGGGTCCGACACGCCCTGGCCACAGGCAACTGGCCTGGCGGGCGAACCGGGGTGAGCCAACTCTTGGACCGGACGAACTACATTTCCGCCATCTCACACTTGCGCCGCGTCGTCTCCCCGCTGAGCAGGAGCCAACCCCACTTCGAGGCACGTGACCTCCATCCGACACACTGGGGAAAGATATGCCCGTGTGAGACCCCGGAGGGCCCAAACTGTGGACTAGTAAAAAATCTCGCGCTGACGGCTGAGATCTCAACTGGAACCGAAGAGGGAAAGGTAGAACGACTCCTGTACAAGCTCGGCGTCACAAAGATTCAGAAGGGTAGCGAGCGCAAAGGCAAGGGCGCCTCCTATGTCAACGGGCGGTTAATCGGCATAGTCGAAGACGGAAAAAAGCTCGCGGAGGAACTCCGGCGGCACCGTCGCAAGGGGAGCATCGACGAGCAGATCAACATAGCGTACAGGGAGGGCACAAACGAGGTATGGGTGAATACGGACGCCGGACGAGTGCGCAGATCGCTAATCGTCGTCGAAGGTGGGAAAATCCTCCTGACCGATGAACACATCGAAAAAGTTAAGAGTGGTGAGCTCACTTGGCGTGACCTAATTCGAGAGGGTGTAATTGAGTATTTGGATGCTGAGGAGGAGGAAAACTCTTACGTCACGGTCTCGGAAGAGGTGCTGACGCCCGACCACACTCACTTGGAGCTTCACCCGCTAGCGATCTTGGGGATAAGCGCCGCACTCATCCCCTATGCCGAACACAATCAATCCCCACGAAATACCTACGGTGCAAACATGTCCAAACAAGCGCTCGGAGTCGGAGTAATCAATATTCACAACCGCGTGGATACGCGGGGTCACTTTTTGCACTACCCGCAAGTCCCACTTATTATGACCAAGGTGATGGACGCGGTAGGCTTCGACAGCAGGGCTGCTGGGCAGAATGTTGTGGTGGCGATTGCGACCTACGGCGGCTACAACATGGAAGATGCCCTCATCGTCAACAGAAATTCCATTGACCGCGGCTTCGGGCGAACGACGTTTTGCAGGGTTTATGAGGCCGAGGAGGGCCGGTACCCCGGAGGGCAAGAGGACAAGTTTGAGATCCCAAGCGAGGAGATTCGGGGGTACGCTGACGCGAGCCTCTATCGGAACCTCGGGGACGATGGGATAACTGAGGTTGAATCTGAAGTCCGGGGTGAGGATGTCTTGGTCGGGCGAACCAGCCCACCAAGATTCTTAGAGGAGATAGATGAGTTTGGCATAGCAGTCGAGCATGGACGTCGGGAAAGTTCGATGAGGGTCAGACACAGCGAGGAAGGAATCGTCGACATGGTCCTCCTGAGCACGACATTGGAGGGAAACAAACTCGCGCGGGTTCGGGTCAGGGATCTGCGCATACCTGAAACCGGGGACAAGCTTGCATCCAGGCACGGTCAGAAGGGCGTCATTGGGATCATCCTCGACAGCGCTGACATGCCGTTCACTGAGAATGGAATAGTGCCTGATGTCCTAATCAACCCGCACGCCATCCCCTCACGCATGTCAGTTGGACAGTTGCTGGAGATGATTGCCGGCAAGGTTGGAGCGATGGCGGGGCAGCGAGTCGATGGCACCCCATTTAAGGGAACGCCAGAAAAACAGCTGCGCGAGATGTTGCACGCTTACGGGTTCAAGCACACGGGTAAAGAGGTCATGTACAATGGGATCACGGGCGAGATGATCCCCACGGACATCTTCGTTGGCGTCTGCTATTATCAGAAGCTGCACCACATGGTAGCGGACAAGATTCATGCTCGCGCTCGAGGGCCGATACAAGTTCTAACCCATCAACCGACCGAGGGTAGGGCGCGCGAGGGTGGGTTGCGCTTTGGTGAGATGGAACGTGACTGCTTGGTCGGCCATGGCGCGGCGATGTTGCTAAAGGAGCGCCTCCTAGACGCCTCGGATAGGTACACCAGCCTAATCTGCGGCAAGTGCGGCAGCTTTGCGGTTTACGACAGGCGGCGAGATCGTACGTACTGCCCGGTTTGCGACGAGGATTCAGAGATTTACGGGGTGGAGATGTCCTATGCGTTCAAGCTACTCATTGACGAGCTGAGGTCGATGTGCATGTCGCCACACTTGCGGCTGAAGGATAGGGCCTAGGTGATGATTATGATGCGCATCCCCAAACTGATCGACCACGTGGACTTTGGCATGACGTCGCCCGACGAGATACGCAAAATATCGGTAACAAAAATTGTCACCGCCGACACCTACGATGAGGACGGCTACCCAATAGAGAGGGGGCTCATGGACTCCCGACTAGGTGTGGTCGACCCAGGCCTGAGGTGCCGAACCTGCGGCGCGCGGGCGGGCGATTGCCCAGGCCACTTCGGCCACGTCGAGCTGGCGCGCCCCGTCGCCCATGTGGGCTACATCGACACCATCTACAACTGCATTCGCGCGACCTGCAGAAAATGTGGCAGGGTGCTGTTACAGGAGTCAAAACTTGAGGAATATCACAAGTGGATCATGGAGATGAGGGAGACCGGACAGAAATGGTGGGAGATGACAAACAAAATCGTCAAGAGCGCATCCACCACGGAGAAGTGTCCCCACTGCGGCGAAAAGCAAGCCTCGCTGAAGTTTGAAAAACCCACCTCATTTGTCGAGGGCAAAAACCGCCTCACACCCAGCGATGCGCGGGAGAGGCTCGAACGCATAACAAATGATGACATAATGCTGTTGGGTATAAACCCGAAAGTCGCTAGGCCGGAGTGGATGGTTCTAACGGCTTTGCCCGTTTCTCCGGTGACCGTCAGACCGAGCATAACCCTTGAGTCTGGGGTACGATCTGAAGACGACCTCACTCACAAGCTAGTGGACATCATACGGATCAACCAACGCTTGAGTGAAAACATCGAAGCCGGTGCCCCCCACCTGATCGTCGAGGATCTCTGGGAGCTACTGCAGTATCACGTCACGACCTACTTTGACAACGGAGTTTCCGGTATCCCTCCGGCGCGGCACAGGTCAGGTCGCGTCCTGCGTACACTCGCACAGCGCCTGCGCGGGAAAGAAGGGCGTTTCCGGGGAAACCTCTCAGGCAAGCGTGTCGACTTCTCCGCACGCACGGTCATCTCCCCGGATCCGAACATCAGCATCAACGAGATAGGCGTGCCCGAATACATCGCGAGGATCCTGAGCGTGCCCATTCGCGCGACCGAACATGATATCGAGGGGCTCCGCAACCTCATCCGCCGGGGACCCGACATTTACCCAGGCGCGAACTGCATGATAAGTCCCGATGGCAAGCGCTACGACTTGCGCTATGCCGACCGCGAGGAACTAGCGAAAACCATTGAGCCGGGATTCACCGTCGAGCGGCACCTGATGGATGGTGATATCGTGATGTTTAACCGCCAACCCTCCCTCCACCGCATGTCGATAATGGCCCACGAGGTTAGGGTCCTCCCCGGACGAACGTTCAGGCTTAACCTAAGCGTCTGCCCACCCTACAATGCCGACTTTGATGGCGATGAAATGAACGTGCACGCCCCCCAGCGCGAGGAGGCCCAAGCTGAAGCTCGCATCCTGATGAGAGTTCAAGAGCAAATCCTCTCGCCACGATTCGGGGGCCCAATCATAGGAGGCATCCAGGACCACATAACGGGTGCATATTTGCTCACGCGTAAAGGTACGCTGCTGACGAGGGAACATAGCCAACAGCTCTTGGCGGCTGTGGGGATATTCACCGACTTGCCTAAACCAGCGGTCAAAGAAAAGGGCACCGAGCATTGGACCGGCAAGCAGATCTTCAGCATGCTCCTCCCCAAGGGGCTGAATTTGACGTTCAAGGCCAAGATATGTGAGAACCGCGCCCGCTGCAAGAAAGAGGAGTGCGAGATCGACGCATACGTGGTCATACGGGATGGTCAGCTGCTCCACGGGGTTATGGACGCGCGGAGCCACAAAGCGCTTGACCGATGTGAAGTGTTGGACAGAATTGTCAAAGATTACGGCACGACCGCTGCTCGGGAATTTCTGGATCGCATTACAAAGCTCTCGATAGCTGCCGCCGCCATGCTGGGATTCACAACGAGCATCGACGACGAAGATATTCCTCCCGAGGCGAAGGAGCAGATAAGCGAGGTGCTCGATAATGGGCGGGAAAAGGTGAATAAGCTGATCAAGATTTATGATGCTGGAGAACTCGAGCCATTTCCCGGGCGATCCCTTCGAGAAACGCTCGAGATGCGCATAATGGAAGTGCTGGCGGGGGGCAGGGACAGAGCGGGGGAGATCGCCGAGAAATATCTGGGCCTTGACAATAATGCCGTTATCATGGCCAGGACCGGTGCGCGAGGCAGCATGCTCAACCTCACACAGATGGCGGCTTGCGTGGGGCAGCAGTCCGTCCGGGGCGAACGCCTGAGCCGAGGTTACAGGGGGCGCACCCTCCTCCATTTCAAATCGGGGGACCTCGGTGCTGAAGCCCGCGGATTCGTAAGTTCCAGCTATAAAGACGGTCTCCGACCACTCGAGTTCTTCTTCCACGCTATGGGTGGGAGGGAGGGCCTGGTCGACACCGCAGTTCGAACCGCGCAGAGCGGCTACATGCAGCGCCGCCTGATCAACGCCCTCCAAGACCTTCGTGTTGAGTACGATGGGACCGTACGCGACGATCGCGGTGCGGTGGTGCAGTTCGTGTACGGGGAAGATGGCGTTGACCCAACACACAGCGACAACGGAAAAGCTGTTAACGTTGAAAAAATAATCGAGCGAGTTGTGGGGGAATAGTGTATGGCGGGTGTCTCTCCTGACACAATAAAGGCCGAAGTCCGCAAGCTGGATGAAATGGTCTCCGAAGCGGTGGTCAAGGAGTTAGAGGGAAGCTTGCTGCGCGTTAGTAAGGCGGGGGCGATAACGCGCGAGGAGCTCAGCAAGATAATCGAGGGCGTCAAGCAGGCATACGTAAATGCGATGGTCGAGCCCGGGGAGGCCGTCGGTACGGTGGCCGCGCAATCGATTGGCGAGCCCGGCACCCAGATGACGTTGCGAACTTTCCACTACGCGGGCGTAGCTGAACTGAACGTGACCCTGGGGCTCCCCAGGTTGATCGAAATCATCGATGCGAGGCGGGTCCCCTCTGCCGCCCTAACGACGATTTACCTGAAGGAAAAGTACGCTCGAAGCAAGGAAAAAGCACGCACGTTCGCCCAAAAGATTGAGCTGACCACGGTTGAGGATGTCGTCCTACAAACCGAAACGGACCTCATCAACGTGGTGTTGGGCCTCACCCTCGACCGTTCCCGTATGCAGCGAAGAGAGCTAACCCCATCAAAGGTGGCCTCCGCTATCAAGGAGGCGCTGAAAGTAGATGCGCTAATCGAGGGGTATAAATTGCGTATAAAACCGACGACCCAGAGCTTGTCCGAGTTGCGCAGGCTCGCTGCGAAGGTAAGGGCACTGCCGCTCCACGGCGTTAAGGGGATCAATCGGGTGGTCGTGAAGATGGAGGGCAATGAATACGTTGTTTATACCGAGGGCTCCAACTTCTCTGAAATCTTGACGATGCCTGAAGTAGATCAGACGAGGACCGTGACCAACAACATCCACGAGATCGAGGATGTTCTGGGCGTGGAAGCGGCGCGCAACGCGATAATCAACGAAGCGGTGGAAACGCTTGATGAGCAAGGACTCGATGTCGACATAAGGCACATCATGTTGGTCGCCGATATGATGACCACATTGGGCACGATGAAGCAGGTGGGTAGGCATGGAGTCAGCGGTGAAAAGGCCAGCGTGCTCGCGCGGGCCTCGTTCGAGATCACGACCAAGCACCTTTTGGATGCGTGTATCCATGGTGAAATCGATAGACTCGACGGCATAATCGAAAACATCATCGTGGGGCAGCCGATTCCGCTGGGCACGGGTTCAGTGGAGCTAACGATGCGGAGGGAAGGTGAGGGTGGACATAAATAAGGAAATACGTCAAGCGGTCGATACAGGTAAAGTCATTTTAGGCAGGAATAAGTCACTGAAAGCAATTAAACTCGGGCAGGCGGAATTGGTGATTGTTGCATCGAACTGCCAGTCAGAAGTTTTAGCGAATATCAAGCGTTACGGTGGGTTAGGTAACATCCCAATTCACATTTTTGAGAGGGATAGCTCGGAGCTGGGGGTTGCCTGCGGTAAACTGTTTTTGGTAAGCGTGCTCGCGGTTCTGGAGCCTGGGCACTCAAATATCCTAAGCTTGGGGGAAACGAGATGAGCATCAAACTCGGGGCCGACGAAATGCGCTACATCGCCCTTTTCGAGGGTCTGACCATGGCGAAGGTTTACGATTGTATAATCCACGAGAACGATACCAAGCTCACTTTCGTCGTGAAAGCAGGAGATATCGGCCTCGCCATAGGGAAGGGAGGAAATACGATTCAGAAGGCAAAACGAGTAATCGGGAAAAGCGTTGAAATCGTTGAACACTCCGCGGATCCAGTAGAGTTCGTAAAAAATGCCCTAGCGCCCGCGAGGGTCAGGAGAGTCAACATTGTGGAACGTGAGGGCAAGAAAATCGCGTTCATAGATGTCGAGGAACAAGACCGGGGGATAGCCGTCGGCCGGGAGGGCAAGAGGATCCGATGCGCAAAGAAACTCGTCCTCCGCCACCACGGGATTCAAGATATCTCACTTGTATGATTTTTTAGGTTTGAAGGGAATACTCTTTTAGGTGGGTAACGTGAGTAAAGGTTCTAGAGGGGAATTCGCGGCTCGGAAGCTGAGTTCCAGACGACAGCGGTTCCGATGGAAGAGCGCCGGGTACAAGCGGCGGATGCTCAAGCTAGACGAAAAAGCTGATCCCCTCGAAGGGTCTCCACAAGGCCGAGGAATCGTCCTCGAAAAGGTTGGGGTCGAAGCCAAACAGCCAAACTCCGCGATTCGGAAATGCGTTCGCATTCAGCTCATCAAGAATAGTCGCCAAGTCACCGCATTTACCCCGGGTGACGGTGCAATTGGATTCATCGACGAGCACGACGAGGTTACCATCGAGGGGATAGGGGGTTCGAGGGGTGGTTCGTACGGTGATATCCCCGGCGTTCGCTACAAGGTAATCAAAGTGAACGATGTTTCACTAAATGAACTCGTGAAGGGGCGAAAGGAGAAGTCCACGCGGTGATGGAATGGCGTCCAAGTATTTCGACAAATGGTCAGTCGATGATATCGCAATAGAAGACCCAGGGCTGAAGCGGTACATCTGGCTGGGGCCGAGCAGAGTTCTGCATGGCGGCGGAAGACATTCCCGTAAACAATTTGGAAAAGCTGGCGCGCCTATCGTCGAGCGGCTGATGAATAAGATCATGCGCTCGGGGCCGGGCGTGAGGAAGCTCGGGGGCAAGATGATCCGCAGCGCCAAAGCATGTGGCAAGAAATACAAGGCGTATAACATCGTGCGCAAATCATTTGGGATTGTCGAGGAGCGGACGAAGAAAAATCCCATTCAAGTTTTGGTAGATGGCATACAGAATTCAGCCCCCCGCGAGGAGACGACCCGGATAAGCTACGGGGGGATAAGTTACTATATCGCCGTCGATGCCGCTCCCCAGCGGAGGCTAGACACCGCGCTCAAGAACCTTGCGGCTGGCGCCTTTGCGGCATCCTTTTCGAACAAGAAACCAATTGAGGAGTGTCTGGCCGAGGAGCTAATCATGGCAGCTGACAACGACACGAAGAGCTTCGCCGTGGCTCGCAGGGAAGAAAGCGAGCGGATAGCGAGGGGAGCAAGGTAGCGCAAGCCTTTTTAAATGTACGTGTGAAATGGAATTAGCTAAAAGGAGGAGGAAAGAATGGCGAAACCGCACTTGAATCTCATAACGATCGGGCACGTGGATCACGGCAAGTCCACGTTGGTAGGTAGGATGTTCTACGATAAGGGTTTGGTGAAGGCGGAGGACATAAAGAAGTTCGAGGCGATGGGGGACAAGGGTAAGACCTTCAAGTTCGCCTGGATTATGGACGCCCTCAAGGAGGAGCGCGAGCGGGGACTTACCATCGATCTCGCACACAAGAGATTTGAAACTGACAAGTACTACTTCACCGTCATCGACGCCCCCGGGCACCGGGACTTTGTGAAAAACATGATCACGGGTGCCAGCCAAGCTGATGCTGCGATACTCGTGGTCGCGGCGGATGACGGGATTATGCCCCAGACACGGGAGCATGCGGCGCTCGCTTTCACGTTGGGGGTGGGGCAGCTGGTAGTGGCGATCAACAAGATGGATCTCGTTGGATGCAAGGAAGACGTGTTCAACAAGCTCAAGGCCGAAATAATCGACCTGCTGAGGACGGTCGGCTACAAGAACCCGGAAAAATTCACGTTTGTTCCAACCTCGGCGTTCCACGGGGACTCCGTGGTCAAGCCCAGCGAAAAGATGAAGTGGTACACTGGGCCGGTCTTATATCAATCGTTGGATACCTTCACTGTGCCCAAGAAGCCAATCGACAAACCGCTCCGACTGCCCGTGCAGGATGTGTATTCGATCACCGGTGTGGGAACCGTGCCGGTGGGAAGGGTCGAAACGGGTGTGCTCAAGGTCGGTGAAACCATCGTCTTCGAGCCGGCCGGGGTGAGCGGAGAGGTCAAGACGATCGAGATGCATCACGAGACGATACCCCAAGCCGAGCCTGGAGACAACATAGGCTTCAGCGTTCGAGGCATCGATAGGACCGCCATAAGGCGAGGCGACGTCGTGGGGCACCCGAAAGCGCCGCCGACCGTGGTCAAGGAGTTCACCGCGCGAATCGCCGTCCTGCAGCACCCGACGGCATTAGCTGCCGGCTACACCCCAGTTTTCCACGCCAACACGGCGCAGGTGGCGTGCACCATTTCGGAGATCATCCAGAAGCTCGACCCGAAGACCGGCGAAGTGGTCCAAGAGAAGCCGGAGTTCATAAAGAAGGGGGACATGGCGACGATCAAGGTGACGCCCACTAAGCCCATGGTGCTCGAGAAGGCGGGCGACCTCCCGCAGCTGAGCCGCTTCGCCGTGCGCGACATGGGCATGACCATCGCCGCTGGGGTCTGCATCGACCTGATACCCGCGAAATAGTCCCAAGTCTTTTATCATCCCTTCCCCTTTAGGTAGGGTGAGGGTTACCCTTGCAGAAGGCACGCATAAGGCTCTCCAGCACCGACCTGAAGAAGCTTGACGAGGTCTGCCAGCAGCTCGTAGGGATAGCGGAGCGGGTCGGCATCAAGCTCTCGGGACCCATCCCCCTCCCCACGCGCAGGATAGTGGTGCCCACGAGAAGATCGCCCGATGGTGAGGGAACGGCGACGTGGGACCGGTGGGAGCTGCGCATACACAAGCGCTTGATCGACATGCAGGCCGACGAGCGGGCGATGCGGCAGATCATGCGCATCCAAGTACCCGAAGAGGTCACGATCGAGATCGAGCTCAAGACATAGCTATCCAATTGTTGAGTTGGAAAGTAGATATGTGGATGTATTCTGTAATGGGGTACCAAAATCAGTTTTAGCTAGACACTACACAGATTTCAGTCCTAAAAGGCTAAAAGAAATCTACGATGTGCAATACTTCCTAGCGCATGCCCGTTAAACCAACTAAGATTACAGCACCGTAAATGATACTGATAAGGCCTAAAATAAATCCAACAAGGCCAAAGCTATCTTTGCGTTTACCAAAGTAAGACGCATATCCGAATATTGTTGCTAGAAGTCCAAAGGTAAATGGCCCAAAGATAAATTCGTAATAAGTAGGAACCGCTATTATTCCCAAAATTAAACTTGCGAAGCCAAGCCTCGTATGTTCTCCTTTTGGTATTATCTCACCACTCCCCTGAAAACCCAAATAAAACTATATGTCCATTTATCTTCCAATAGTCATTGTGCCGGGGTAGCCAAGCCAGGTAAGGCGCCGGATTTGAGATCCGGTGGCCCTTTGGGCCTCAAGGGTTCGAATCCCTTCCCCGGCGCTAGGTGATGGGATGAAGCGCTTCGAGTGGGTCGAGCATCCTTCGGACATCGGCTTTCGTGCGTACGGCCGCGACTTAGCTGAGGCATTCGAAAACGCTGCGCTCGCGTTCTTCGAGGTCATGGTCGACACAAGCAAGGTCGAGCCGCGGGAGGAAGTGGAGGTCGAGCTCGAGGCTGAGGACGAAAAAGCCCTGCTCTACGACTGGATCGAGCGATTTTTGTACCTGCACGATACTCAAGGACTTGTGATGTCGAAATTCGAGGTTGAGGATCTCTCCCACACCAAGGGCGGGCTCCGAATCAAGGCTCGAGCATGGGGCGAGCGCTTCGACCCGGCCAAGCACAAGCCCAAGGTTGGGGTCAAGGCCGTAACCTATCACCTCATGGAGATCAAACACGAAAAGGATCGCTGTTCGGTGCAAGCGGTTGTTGATATTTAGATGTCCAATAACTCCCTCATTATGATGCACTTTTAACCAAAAGGTAATTAGCAGCGTGGTACCTCCTTTACTTAGGCGGTAGAATGGTGTGGACAGGAAAAATCAAACAGATCGACAAGGTCCGCTGGGAGATCCCTCAGGACTCCAAGCGCGGAATGCGGGTGCCAGTACGAATTTATGCGGACGAGGAGCTACTTGACGGGATGCGAAGAGACCTGACGCTCGAACAGGCTGTGAACGTGTCGTTCCTTCAGGGCATCTACAAATATTCCATCGCACTGCCCGATGGCCACCAGGGATATGGATTCCCAATTGGCGGGGTTGCGGCTACCGACGCGGAGACAGGCGTCATCAGCCCGGGGGGCGTCGGCTACGACATCAACTGCGGCGTCCGTTTGTTGCGCACGAATCTCGATAAAAAGGATGTGGAACCCAAGCTTCGCGAGCTCGTAGATGCTCTCTTCCGGAACATTCCCTCGGGGTTGGGCAGCAGGGGTAAAATGAGGCTGACTCATGCGCAGCTCAATGAGGTCCTCGAGAACGGCGCCCGTTGGGGTATTGAGCAGGGTTTCGGCTGGCAAAAAGATCTCGAGCGACTCGAGGAAGGGGGCTGCATGGCGGGTGCGGAAGCTGGGCGCGTTAGCCATCGCGCGAAGGAACGCGGCTTGCCCCAGCTCGGCAGTCTAGGCAGCGGCAATCACTTCCTCGAAATCCAAGTCGTCGACAAAATTTTCGACCCCGAGGTGGCGCGCAAGTTCGGCCTGACCCACGAAGGACAAAGTACAGTCATGATCCACACGGGCTCCCGGGGGATGGGACACCAGGTGTGCTCTGACTACCTGCGCATGATGGAGCGAGCAGTTCGTCAATATAAAATCGTGCTGCCCGATCGAGAACTCGTGAACGTGCCCGTGACTTCGCCTGAGGGGCAAGCCTACTTATCGGCGATGGCCTGCGCAGCTAACTACGCTTGGACAAACCGTCAGATGATCGTTCACTGGGTTCGGCAGTCCTTCGAGCAAGTTCTCGGAAAGGATGCGGAGAGCCTGGGTATGGACATCATCTACGACGTTGCACACAATATCGCAAAACTCGAGGAGCATGAAGTTGATGGCGGGCGCCGAAAAGTTTACGTTCACCGTAAGGGAGCGACGAGGGCTTTCGGGCCCGGACATCCGGATGTACCTGCAATTTACCGCGATGTCGGGCAACCCGTGCTAATCCCTGGAACGATGGGCACCGCTTCATACGTGCTCGTCGGTACGAAACAAGGGATGCAGGAGACCTTCGCTTCGACAGCCCACGGTTCAGGCCGTCACATGAGCCGGACTGCCGCACGCAGGCAATTCTTGGGAGAAGATGTCAAGCGCGAACTCGAGAGCAGGGGGATCATCGTGCACCCTGCTAAGATATCTATCGTCGCTGAGGAGGCGCCCTTGGCATACAAGGATGTCGACCGCGTTGTAAAGGTCAGCCACGATGCCGGCATCGCTCGAATGGTCGCACGCTTGAAACCTGTGGGAGTCACAAAGGGTTAAGCGATGACGTCTGAAATCCCCCCATCGTTTTTCGTGCTGCTGCCTTCCTCGCTCGTTACAGATGCGCCTGACCTTCGACAGAAAACTCTCAAGATCGGTTCGATCGGGCGTGCGCTCGCGATCTTTCGTGTTGGTAATGTCTGCATTTATTACGATGATGACTCCCACTTGAAAAATCAAGCATCCGAGGTCGGGGTTATCTCAACACTTTTGCGTTATATGGAAACACCGCAATACCTGCGCAAGCTTCTCTTTCCTCGCACGAAGGAGCTCCGTTACGCGGGTTTACTTCCACCCCTGCGCACACCCCACCACCCGCTCGCGGATGAGAAGACCTCCCCTGGTGATTATCGTGAAGCCGTCGTTGTAGATGCGGGCAAACGTGGCAGCCTGCTTGAACTCGGGATACGTGAGCGTGGTTTCACAAGCGAAAAACTCAACGTTGGAGAGCGGGTAACGGTTAGACTCGGTAAGAGTTTGGGTGAGGGCAAACGCGCAATTGAGCGGGTACACCGGAGTGAAGTTGGTGAATACTGGGGCTACGAAGTCCTGCGGGCGAAAACCCTCGCAGAGGCCTTAAAAGTTCTGAAAGCAGACTATATTATAGGGACGTCGCGGTACGGCAAAAATTTATATGAAGCCGTGCAGGCGATAAGGAGTAGCAACCCTCGCAGCGTGGCGGTGGCCTTCGGAGGCTCTTACGCGGGCCTCTTCGAAATCTGCGAGCGCCAGGACGTCGATGCAGGCAAACTCTTCGACGTCATCATAAATACGATCCCGAATCAGGGGACCGCCACAGTTCGAACGGAGGAAGCGCTCGTGGCCACGCTTGCGCTGCTGAACGCGCTCATAGGGGGATAAAATGGGAAGGCGAAAACACCGTCCGAGGCGGGGTTCGCTCGCCTACATGCCGCGGGTACGAGCCCCACGCCCGATCGCCCACGTGCGGGCTTGGCCAGCGGAGGCTACCTTGCGCCTCCAGGGGTTCGTTGGCTACAAGGCCGGGATGACCCAAGTCTTCATGATAGACGACCGTAAGGGGAGCTTGACCTCAGGTCAGGAGATAAACATCCCCGCGACGGTCATCGAGGCCCCCCCTCTCGTCATCTACGCCGCTCGCCTGTACAGCTCAACCACCCGTGGGCTCAACGCCACAACGGATATCTGGGCGAGCGAGCTGCCGAAGGATCTCGCCAGAACGCTGAGCTTGCCAAAAAAGTACGACCAGCAGAAAGCGTTCGAGCGCGCAGAAGCCCTCATCAAAGAAGGAAAAATCGCCGATGTTCGTGTGCTCGTGTGTACCCAACCCCGCGCAAGCAACTTGGCAAAAAAGAAGCCTGACCTGATCGAGATTCGCGTCGGGGGCAGCAAGATAGAGGAACAGTGGAATTACTGCAAGGGATTATTGGGGAAGCAAGTCCGCGTGGCCGATGTCCTCAAAGAGGGCGAATACGTCGACGTGCTCGCGATCACCAAGGGTAAAGGATTCCAAGGACCCGTCAAGCGTTGGGGAATCAAAATTTTGACGCGCAAGACCAAGGAGGGGCACCGCCAAGTTGGAACGCTCGGTCCTTGGTCGCCTGCGCGGGTGATGTGGACCGTCCCGGCCGCCGGTCAGATGGGCTACCACCAGCGCACGGAGTTCAACAAGCGCATCTTGAAGCTCGGGGGTGATGGAAAGGAAGTGACGCCGAGCGGCGGTTTCCTCCGCTATGGTCCAGTCAAGGGGGATTTCATCGTGCTCGCGGGCTCGATCCCAGGGCCAACGAAGCGGCTCATGCACCTCCGGCAGCCCATGCGCTTACCCACGGGCGCCCCAACCTCTCCACCCTCGATCACTTATTTGAGCATGGCTTCCCAACAGGGTGCATGAAGATGAAAGTCCACGTCTATTCCCTTGAGGGTAAACCCGTTGAGGAGATCGAGCTTCCAGCAATCTTCGATGAGCAATTCAGACCAGATATTATTAAGCGCGCGGTGTTAGCCGCCCAGAGTGCCAGGTTTCAACCTAGCGGGGCCGACTGGATGGCGGGCAAGCGCACTTCCGCTGAGACATGGGGAAAGGGGCATGGTGTCGCTCGAGTTCGCCGCGTGAAGGGAATCCGTTACCCAGCCGCTGGACGTGGGGCTTTTGCCCCTTTCACAGCCGGCGGGAGGCGGGCCCACCCACCGAAAGTCGAGAAGGTTCTCCGTGAACGCATCAACCGGAAGGAGCGTCGACTTGCCGTTCGCTCGGCAGTCGCTGCCACCAAGGAGAAGAAGTTGGTCAGCTCCCGGGGTCACGTCGCGGGGAGTGTTGCTGAGTTCCCACTTGTGGTAACTGACGAGTTCGAGGGGCTTGGTAAGGCCAGCCGAGCGAAGGAGATCCTCCGAAAGCTCGGGTTGTGGCAAGACGTGGAGCGCGTCACCAAGAGCAAGCGAGTGCGGGCGGGACGCGGCAAGATGCGCGGCAGGCGATACCGGCAGGCCGTAGGTCCGCTCATCGTGGTCGGCGAAGACAAAGGCATCAAACTCGGCGCGAGGAACTTGCCCGGCGTCGAGGTCGTAGAAGTTAGAAACCTCAACGCGGAACAGCTTGCCCCCGGAGGTGTTCCGGGACGGCTTACGGCGTGGACAAAAGGGGCCATCCAAAAGCTTGCCGGAGGGTTGTTCACATGAAGGACCCGCATAAAGTCGTGCTCTACCCGCAGGCCACCGAGAAGGCGGTCAAACTAATCGAGTCCGAAAACAAGCTCGTATTCATCGTGGCGAACGACGCGACTCGATCGGACGTGAAGCTGGCAGTCGAGTTGCTTTTTGAGGTAAAGGTCGATAACGTAAAAATAGAGATAATCCCGGATGGGCGAAAGCGCGCCTACGTGAGGCTCGCGCCCGAATTCATGGCCGACGAGATAGCCTCGAAACTGGGGATGATCTGATGGGAAAGCGAATAAGAGCTCAAAGGCGCGGACAGGGAGCGCCTACCTACCGCGCAAAGTCTTGGCGAAGGCTTGGTGAGGTTAAGCTCCCCCCGGCTGAAAAGGAGGCTGAGGCAGTCGTGCTCGATATCCTGCACGATCCCGGCAGGAACGCCCCAGTGGCTAGGGTAAGGTATGGTGATGGAGAGGAGCGATTGGTGCTCGCGCCTGAGGGGCTAAAAGTGGGAGATAAAATAATGTGCGGCATCTCAACCCCCATCAAACCGGGAAACACACTCTCGCTCGCTGAGATCCCTGAGGGCACACTCATCCATAACATCGAATCTAAGCCAGGGGACCGTGGGCGCTTCGTTCGTGCCTCCGGCACCCACGCTATCCTGATTGCTCACGATGTCGGCCGCGCGACGGTCCAGCTCCCCTCGGGTGAGATTCGAGATTTCAATCCCCGTTGCCGCGCCAGCGTCGGGGTCGTCGCTGGCGGCGGGCGTCTAGAGAAACCGTTCGTCAAGGCCGGGAAGCGCCACCACGTCATGCTCGCGCGAGGGAAACCGTATCCCCACGTGCGGGGCGTCGCGATGAATGTAGTTGATCACCCCTTTGGAGGGGGCAGGGGAAAGCACGCGGGTCGGCCGAAGACCGTGGGGCGGGGTGCGCCGCCGGGGCAAAAGGTGGGGTTAATAGCGGCGAGGAGAACGGGTAAGAGGTGAACCAATGCCGAAGAAGAAGTTCACGTTCAGGGGTTATTCGATCGAGGAACTCCAGAAGCTCCCGCTCGATGACTTCGCGAAGCTCCTCCCGGCGCGCCAGCGACGCTCACTCACCCGTGGCCTCACACCCCGAGAGAAGAAGTTGATCGAACGCATCCGAAGGGCGCGAGAGGCAGGAAAAACGGAAAACCCGATTCGCACTCACTGTAGGGAGATGGTAATCCTGCCCGAGATGGTCGGCCTGAAGTTCGCCGTCCACAATGGCAAGGAATTCATCATCATCGAGGTGAAGCCCGAGATGGTCGGCCACCGCCTCGGCGAGTTCTCTCACACACGCAAGAAAGTTACTCATGGGATGCCTGGTATTGGAGCAACCCGTAGCTCTTTGTACGTCCCGCTAAAGTGATCTGATGCCCAAGTTCGGTTATTCTACTAAAGCGGAAGAACCATGTGCTAAAGCTCTCGGCAAAGAAATGCGCGTTTCACCGAAGCACGCGGTGGAGGTCTGCAGGGCGATCAAGGGTATGAAACTAGATAGGGCCAAGGAGTATTTGCAAGCGGTTGTCGATAAAAAAAGGCCTGTACCGTTCAAGCGCCATCGAAAGAAGCTCGCGCACAGGCGGGGGGCTGGAGGAAGTGGGCGATTCCCGACGAAAGCGGCGCGCGCGATCTTAAAGGTCTTGGGGAATGCTGAGGCCAACGCCTCGTACAAAGGGCTGGACGCGGAAAAGCTCAGGATTGTGCACGCGAGCGCCCACAAGGGAATCACAATCCCCGGCTTTCTGCCTCGTGCTTTCGCCCGAGCCACCCCCTTCAACAAGCCGCTGACCAATGTTGAAATCATCCTCAAGGAGGCAGCCTAGTGCCCGTGGAGCGCACCTTTATCAAACTCGGCCTGAAACACATGGAGCTCGAGGAGTTCCTAGAGCGAGAGCTCGGGCGAGCGGGGTACGGTGGCGCAGACATCCAGCGGATTTCCACCGGTACAAGGGTCGCACTTTACGCCGAGCGGCCCGGGATGGTGATCGGGCGCAAGGGGAAGAGCATAAAGCACCTCACCGACGAACTAGCCCAGAAATTTGGGCTGGAGAACCCACAGATCGAAGTCGTTGAGCTCACCAAACCTGAACTCTGCGCCCCCGTCATGGCGAAGCGGATTGCATTCAGCCTCGAGCGTGGGATAAGTGCAAGGCGGGTCGGGTACAGCGCGATGCGCAGGATAGTGAACGCCGGAGCTCGGGGGGTCGAAATTGTGATCTCTGGCAGGATAGCTGGGGAGCGTACCCGCAGCCAGCGCTTCTACCGGGGTTACCTCAGCAAGGCGGGGGAGCCTGCTGAAAAATTAGTTAGTCACGGTTACGCGGCGGCAAAGCTAAAGCCAGGGATAGCGGGGGTAAAAGTGCTGATAATGTCCCCTGATGTCCCCTTGCCCGACGAGATCAAAATTGCAGCCGAAGAAGCTCCAAAACCGGAGAAAGCTGCGCCAGCGATGGTAACGAGTGAGGAGAAGGCAAAAGCTAAGCCCGCCGAAGGGGAACGAGCGGAAGAAGCCAAACCCGAGGAGAGTGAGGGGAGTGGCGATACTCAGACCCAGTGAGATCCGAGATATGAACGTCGAGGAGATGCGAGCGAAGCTCCGGGAGCTACGGGCCGAACTCGCTCGGTCACGCGCCACGGTAGCCGCGGGGGGCTCGCTCGAGAACCCGGCGCGAATCCGCGAACTCCGCCGCACGATAGCTCGAGTCATCACGATAATGAAAGAAAAAGGAGGTGTATGAGAGCTGCCAGAGGTATGCAAGGTTTGTGGCTTGCCCAAGGAACTCTGCGTCTGTCAAGAAATCGCCCGTGAACAGCAGCGAATCAACATATATTCGATAAAACGAAAATACGGCAAGATCATGACCATCGTTGAGGGTATAGATGAGAAACAACTCGACATCAAGGAACTGACGAAGAACTTGAAGTCGAAGCTCGCGTGCGGCGGGACCTCGAAAGAGGGCCGGATCGAGCTTCAAGGCAAACACAAGGCCCGCGTAAGAGAAGTGCTCGTGGGGATGGGTTTCTCCCCCGAGATGATCGACATGAGATAGGTGGAGCATGTGCCGATAACCAAGCAAAACTTAATGCGGCATGAGCTCATTGGGCTCAAAGCCAGGGTCGAGAATAGCTCGGATCCCACGCTGCTCGGCATCCGCGGCACCATCATCGACGAGACGCGCGACATGCTGGTGATCGAGCAGGCTGAGGGAACCAAGATCATACCCAAGGGGAGCTCTAAATTCATGTTCACCCTTCCCGGTGGCGAGGAGGTCGAAATTGAAGGAGCGAAGCTCGTCAGGCGGCCCGAGGAGCGGGTGAAACGGAGGAAGTAAATCTATGGTAGGCATGGGAATTAAACCCCCGAAGGAGCGATGTTCCGATCCAAAGTGCCCCTTCCACGGCACGCTCTCAGTGCGAGGCAGAACCTTCGAAGGTGTCGTGGTGAGCGATAAGATGTCGCGCGCGGTCACGATCGAGATGGAGCACATGCAGGTGATTCCGAAATACGAGCGATATGAGCGCCGCACTTCCAAGCTCCACGCCCACAACCCACCCTGCATCGCCGCTCGCACTGGGGATAGGGTGAAAATTATGGAGTGCCGGCGACTGAGCAAGACCAAATCGTTCGTTGTCGTACAGAAGCTGGGGGCCTAGCATTGGGGAGAAAAGTATTGGCACTCCTCTCTGAATTATTTTCACATTTACAACCTTCAACCGTCGTGCCACTATCACAGGTTGACGGCTGGACCTGCGGGGATTACTTATTTATTTGTCCATCAACATTTATTGAGGCGATCGAATGGAAGTGGGGATTGTATCTTACGGGCACACGAAATTTGGCGTGTTAGAACAAGATACTCCGGATCTCATCAAGGAAGCGATGGATGGCTGTTTGAAAAACGTTGAAAAGGGCATTTCTCCCAAAGAGATAGACTGTGTCATCGTGAGTTGTGTAGACAATGCCTTTTCCGAACAACACCAAACTGGAACTTTAGCATGGGAATATTTGGGAAACCCCGACGCCTATGGTTTCAAAGTTGAATCGGCCTGCGTGAGCGGGAGCATGGCGATCTATCTAGGTAAGAATATGATCGAGAGGGGGGAGGCGAAGAACGTCCTTGTCGTGGGCTTTGAGAAGATGAACAAGTTCGGAACCGACAGAATCACAGAATTTTTGACTCACGGGTCCTCTCCCGAGGAGCGAAAGTACGGAATAACCCAACCCGGCGCATACGCCTTGCTGATAAGACTGTACGCCAACAAGTATGACGTCACGGAAGATGACTGGGCGGATATCTCGGTTAAAAACCATAAAAATGCATTCAGAAACCCGTGGGCTCATTTCCACAAGGATATCACGAAAGAGGGAGTGATGAACTCGAGAATAATTGCCGATCCGATCAGATTGTTCCATTGCTCCACGATCAGTGATGGCGCCGCTTCTGTCTTGCTGAGCGCCGATCCGAAGAAGTATACTGACACGCCGGTCTTTATCAAAGGAATGGGTGTGGCCCACGATTACCTGTCGGCAATCGAGAGGGAGGATCCAACGTTTTTACTCGCCTCGAAAAGAGCAGCGGACCAGGCTTACAAAGAAGCGGGGAAGAGTCCAAAAGATGTAGATATCGTAGAAGTCCACGATGCTTTCACTCCAGTTGAGCCCATGTGTTACGAAGCGCTGGGTCTCGCCAAGAAAGGTGAAGGCGCCAAATTGGTCAGAGAGGGCGTGGTCATGTTCGACGGATCTCTCCCCGTGAATGTGAGTGGCGGGCTCAAAGCCAAAGGACATCCCGTGGGTGCGACACACGTGGGAACCATGGTGGAAATGTTCTTGCAACTCCGAGGGGAAGCCGGTGAGAGGCAGGTCCCGGATCGAAAAACCGCCATAATCGAAGGACACGGCGGGACCGGTTCCGTTGCGATAGTTTCGATATTGGAGAGGTAAAGATGAAGTCAAAATTAATCAGTTATACGGATGTGACCGTCCCAACGCCTCCTTATAAAAAGTCCACGAAATCCGGAATCGTTGAAGACGAGAAAGGAAAACGTCAATTGGTCGGGATAGATGATGAGCACTACAACATTTTGAAGATAGGGATGGAGGGGAGGATCGAGAAGAGGGTAACAGACTTTGGAGAATTCAACTTCTTCGTTCCTGAGATAAAGGAGAAAAAGGAGGTCAGCAAAGTCGCGTTAATCACCGGAGCTACTAGAGGCATAGGCAAAGCGATAGCCCTAGAGTTGGCTAGAAAAGGTTTCAACATCGTGATCAATGACCTGGAGCTGCAGGATGAGGGGGCGGAAGCTATAAATGAAATCAAAAAAGGTGGTAGAGAGGCGATTTTCATCAAGGCTGATATCTCAAAATACGAAGAAGTCGAAAAAATGGTGAAGGAAGCCGTGGAAAAGTTGGGCAGGATGGATGTTTTGGTAAATAACGCCGGCATAAATATCGACAGGCTTCTCATCAACATGACCCCCGAACAATGGCAAAAGGTCATCGATGTAGACCTGACTGGGACTTATAACTGTACGAAGGCGGCGCTGCCTCACATGATGCAACAGGGCGGGGGAAGGATAGTGAACGTGAGCTCGATGAGCGCCCTCGATGGGGCAATAGGACAGGCGAACTACGCGGCGGCGAAGGGAGGAGTGGTTTCGCTCACAAAGACGATCGCAATGGAATATGCGCAGTACAACATACTCTGCAACGCCATAGCGCCGGGTTGCATAAGGACTAGGATGACCGACGCCATGCCCCCGGGCATGCTTCGGGAAAGGGTATCGCAAATTCCGCTGGGGAGAAGAGGGGAGCCGGAGGAAGTCGCGAAGCTAGTTGTTTTCCTTGTAACCGAAGGGAATTACATAACGGGACAATTGATAAACATAAGTGCTGGGGAATACATTTAGAAAAAAGATTCGGGGTCGTAAATGAAAGTAGTGACAGCTAAGGAAGCCGTTAGCCGGATAAAAGATAAAGATACGGTTGCGACTGGTGGTTTCACAACAACCAATCTCCCGTTTGAGCTCTTTCACGCCCTAAGGAACAGATTTCTCAAAACGGGCAAACCGAGAGATCTGACAATCGTTCAGCCCGCTGGCCAATCTGGAGGTAAAGAAGTGGGGTTCGATCTCTTGGGTATTGAACATCTTATTAAAAAACTGATATTTTCTCATTCTGGAAAGGCCCCCTTGATAAGTGAACTGATATTGAATAACAAAGTTATCGCCTATTGTTTTCCACAGGGCGTGATCTCGCAGTTATTTAGGGATATTACCGCCAAAAAGCCGTGTCTAATAACGCACACGGGTTTATACACGTTTGTAGATCCTCGAGTTGAAGGGGGTAAAGTGAATGATATCACCAAGAAAGAAGAAGACATGGTAAAACTGACCGAGATTGATGGCAAAGAATACTTGCTTTACAAAACTTTCCCGGTAGATTTCGCTCTAATCCGTGGAACAACTGCGGACGAAAGGGGCAACATATCGATGGAAAAGGAGGGGGTAACCCTCGAAAACCTATCCATAGCTCAAGCTACGAAAAATTGCGGGGGGACCGTAGTCGTTCAAGTCGAAAAGGCTACCAAAGGATCCCTACCAAGTAGGAGAGTTAAAATTCCAGGTATCCTCGTGGACTACGTTGTAATAGCTACGAAACCCGAGTACAGCTGGCAAACTATTCATGAATCTTATAATCCTGCAATCAGCGGTGAAACGATACTTCCCCCCTCCAAGGTTGAACCTAGGCCGCTTAACGAAAGAAAGGTCATTGGGAGGAGAGCTGCTATGGAAATAAAAGCG
>Ga0114919_10000726_pt1 | contig 26045 bp, 25 predicted proteins | sample BlataG_FD_88682 | JGI IMG/M metagenome (GOLD analysis project Ga0114919, IMG submission 88682) | Deep subsurface microbial communities from Black Sea to uncover new lineages of life (NeLLi) - Black_00105 metaG | ecosystem: Environmental > Aquatic > Marine > Oceanic > Sediment | place: Atlantic... | reverse complement strand
GTGCTTCTGGTGGTTATTTTTATTTTTTTCTCACTTTACCTCCAAACAGTTATCAGGCAAAGAATTATGTACGTTTAAATCTGCATTCTGAGTGTGCTTCGAAACTCAGCATAAATGGTTCGACGCTCACCATAAAAGAAGTTGGTCGTCCGAGATGATGGCGGAGCACCCGTTGGGTGTTTTCGCCTTTGTAAAACCCATGGTGGAAAGGAGCCTGCGGGTCTTGACCTGCTGGCCGGACTTGCTGGACATACTGGACTTGCTGGACTTTGTTTTTGGTTTTTTTCACTATTCGAAGTCCGGCGTCGAGATAGAAGATCGTTATCCCGGAGGGTGGCGTTGGCTCCTGCCTGGCTCTTCGCGTTTTTGAAGCCGACGGCGTAGAGGGGCCGACCGGGTGATTGGTGAGGCGGGTTTCTTTGGACTCGACATCAAGTAGATGGTTCATATGATTCTTCTTCTCCCTTAAGGCGGGGTTCTGTGCATGCAAAAGACAATCGGCTCCTCAATAACACTGGAGCTATCCTTTTCACCATTAAGGTTGTTGCGAATTTGCTATTTGTGGTAAGAGAGGCTAAGGGTTGGGTATTAGAATGGTTCGAAACTCACCACAAGTGCTTCGAAACTCAGCATAAATGGTTCGGAGCTCACCATAAATGGTTGGAAACTCACCACAAGCGGCGTGCCAGGCGAGTGCAGCTGGCCCACCGCAAGCGGTGGGGTATCCGCGCCAACGGGGCAGACATGAAAGCTCACCGACGGCAATCAAGCAGAGCGGAATTGAGGGGCGGCGCAATCCCTATTGGGGAGGCCATGGAGAACCCTCAGGACAGTAATAACCATACGTAGCGTGTTGGTTAGGAGTGTTGCGGTCAGAAACAATTGTGCTTGACATTGTCATTCTGGGAATCTATATTGAAACCCAGAATTCAAAGTGGAGAGCCGATGTCAAGAAGCGGAAGATACCTATACGAAACGGAGCTTGGGGCTTTCTTTGTACGTGAAGAGGGCACCAAATATGCACTACGGGCGGAAGAGGAATTCCCTACGTACGATGAGATCATTTCCGCGGATGATCTTAGAAGCGCGAAACGTGTTGCGAATGTCTTTGAGTCTATCGACTGGTCTTTCACGACCGAGGACACGGGATTCCTGACACACGACCTGCACCCGTACCCCGCGAAATTCATCCCTCATATACCCGGAAACTGCATCGCTCACTTGTCTCTGCCGGGAGAACTGGTGCTCGATCCGTTCGGTGGCAGCGGCACCACCGCCCTTGAGGCCATTCGGTTGGGGAGACGGGCTCTAAGCATAGATGCCAACCGGGTAGGCACATTGATAGGGCGAGTGAAAACTTGCAACTTAGATAGAAGGGCAGCGAGAGATCTTCACGGTATGCGCAGCGCGCTGACCACCTACGTTGTTGATCTGCCAGATGTGGACTCACTCTGCACAGAGAACGCCGAGTACATACCGAAAATCCCAAACATTGACAAATGGTTCCCGATTACATCGCGGGGAGAACTCGCCTTCATTAGGTCGCGCATCGGGAAGATGGAAAGCGGAAAGGCGCGTGATGTAGCGTTGCTGGCACTTTCGCGCATTGTCCTGAGTGTTTCATTCCAAGAGTCTGAGACTCGTTATGCAAGCAGGCCGCGTGACATACCGCAAGGGGAGACTTTGAAGCGGTTCATGGTTGCTTTAGACGCCATTGTACGCAACGTAGTCAGAACTCAGTCAGTGGTGCGGTATGGTGTCTGTGATTTTGTGACAGCTGACGCGCGGGAATTGCCGCAGGGCGTTGGCGGAACTGAGTCGGTAGACCTGATTGTGACCTCACCACCGTACGGGAATGCTAATGACTACCACCTTTATCATCGGTTCCGGCTACTCTGGTTGGGTCATGATCCGGGTCAGCTCGGAAGAATCGAGATCGGGTCACACCTGCGCCACCAAAGGGAGTGCTCCGGATTCGATGCCTACGTCGCAGAAATGAAGCAGTGTTTGGCGGGAATGCAACGCCTGTTGAGGTCTGGAAGGTATGCGGTGCTTGTTGTGGGCGATGCCATTTATAATAAAGTCGTATGTGACGCAGCAGAAGCGCTGGGGAACACGGCAGAAGAGCAGGGGTTTGAGACGGTGTGTGTTGTGGAGCGCAAAATCCACGCGACAAAACGCTCTTTTGTGTCGGCGGGAAGGAGGGCCACAACAGAGAAACTCCTTGTTATTCGAAAACGCCCGAAAAAGGTTGCTGCGTGGCTTGCATCTCCGCCGTACAAGCTGTGGCCCTACGAAGTCTTGCTCAGAGGACGCGAAATTGAGTCGGTGCTAGGCGTGCGAAAGAAGGGGGACAATCGAGAGTCTTTCAATGTCCAGTTGGACCCCTATGCAGTGACGAAAGCACGCAAGCTGGTGTTTACGCAAGGAGTCGGTATCACGGCGCTCAACACTGACCCGACATGGCAGGCCATATTAGAGAATGGTTTGGGACTTCGACCTTCAGCACGGAAAGACCCAAAGTACGTGACACATGGCTTGCACCCCTACAAGGGGAAGTTTTACCCGCAGCTTGCCAAGGCCTTGATGAACCTATGCGCCCTCCAGTCGCGTGCAGTGGTATTTGACCCCTTCTGTGGTAGCGGGACGACTCTTTTGGAAGGCTACCTGAATGGGTATCGTACGTTCGGCTGTGACGTGAACCCTCTAGCTGCCAAGATTGCGAAGGCAAAGGTGGGCATCTTGGAAGTGAATCCTGATATTGTACGCGAGGCGGTCGGAGCGCTTGTGGCTGAGATCGAGGACGCCCCTGGGAGGCCAGCAGGGGCCCGTGAACAGTTTGAGCCGAGGTGTCTTGAAGAGATTTGGAACTGGTTTCCCGACCCCGTCATCTCGAAGTTGAACTGGCTTCTTGCCGCTATTCGTACCGTCAGTGAGGGAGTGATAAGAGACTTTCTAGAAGTGGTGTTGAGCAGCATCATCCGCGAGATCTCACAGCAAGAGCCGAGTGACTTGAGGATACGTCGGAGAAAGGAGGCCATCCAAGATGCCGACGTGTTCCAGTTGTACCTGGATGCCCTTGACACTCAATACGCAGGAATTGAGAAGTTCTGGTCGGTACGAGGGTATGCCCCTGACCGGTTTCGCCCCAGCAGAGTAGTCGAGGGGGACTCCCGCAACAGAGAAACCCTGAAGGCCCTTGGCCTAGAGAAAAGTAACGTAGACCTCGTGCTTACGAGCCCGCCGTACGCTATGGCACTGCCTTACATTGATACCGACAGGCTATCGTTGCTGCTGCTGTTTGGAATGGACTCATCGGCACGGAGGCCCGTTGAGCAGCGCCTCATAGGCAGCAGGGAGATCATAGCAAAAGAGCGGGAACAGTTTGAGCGGACGATAGGAGATAGTAACAAAGGGCTTCCCGAAAGTGTGCGGGACTACCTTGAGAAGCTTCATCGGCGAGTCTCCAAAGCAGATGTCGGTTTCCGGCGGAAGAATATGCCTGCACTGTTGCAGCGGTTCTTCCAAGATATGGCTTCGGTTCTGAGAAACTGCCACGAAGTACTTCGGCCAGGCGGTCAAGCAATGATCGTCATCGGCGACAACCGCATGCGTGTGGATGGTGACTACGAAAGAATAGCAACAACCGACTTCGTACAGGAAATTGCAGCAAACTGCGGAATGGATCTGATCGAACGTATCGACATCTCAGTAACGACGGAGAACCTAGTGCACATAAAGCATGCGATCACAAAGAATGTAGTGCTCCGTCTCAGAAGTCCTGTAAAGCGCAAAGACGTTCAGGCGTAACCGAAGCTCCTTTTGCTGTTACGGACAGGTTGCGTGCACGACTTGATCCATTCATGGTACTCAGACGTCCCCTGCCGTGCTAGCACGCATTCGAATTCCGCATCGGGTTGGGCAACGCGGCGTATGCGGACGACATCCCCGCGATCGGCACCCGCGTTCACCAGTGGACGCGCGTAGAACCGAAAGTCCGAGCTGTTCTCGTACATGTACATGCGTACTTCTTGACTGGCGACGTCGGCGGGCGCTTCGACGCTCCATATCCTCCATTTGGGCCGCCAGTTCCAGTACACCGTGTCATGCCCTGCGCGCGGGCTAACTTCCTTGGAGTATTCATCGGGCCAGCCCCAAAACTCCTTGGCGAGTTCAATGGCCTCCAGCGGGATACGTGCCTCTCCAGGAATGCTGTCCCCCTGCAAGGTGGGGAGCGTCATGTAGAAAGCCGCTGGAAGCAGACTGTCGCTGACTTTGTCGTCTATGGGTAAGGCCACCGCAGCCCTTTTTTTGACAGCCTTCTTTGCTGCCGCGCGCCGCGCGCGAAGGTCGTTGAGAAGGGTTTCGAGAAGTTCTGGCGGGAGAGGCGGGGGCAGGGCGATGTCCTCGGTGCCGAAACCGGGGTCTGCCTTTTCTCGGGTGGCCTTCCTGGCATTGGGGGCAAAGTCACGGCCCTTCCGGGCCTCTGCCTCTGTGGGAATAGCTCCCAGGGCAATCAACTTGCTGAGAAACTCTTCAGTTAGCTGATACGCCACTGGGCCATCGGGTTGAAGGAAACGGGCGAGTTCACCGCACGCATGACGGAAGCCATCAGCTTCCTCAGGTAGTGCATAGGTAACACATGCTGCGCCCTCGTAGTTTCCGAAGAACCCACCCTCAGTAATGTTGTTAGATCCAATGATGATCGTGGCATGGTCGACCCACTCGAACAGATACAGCTTGGGGTGAAAAGTGTGGCCTGGAATTCGGTGTTTGACGATGCGAACATCGATGCCCCAACGGAGAACTTCGTTCAAGACCTCCTGGCTGGTGCCGCCAAGGTCTATTCCGAGCACGAAGCGGACATCAACCCTCCTGTTTTTCAACTCGAGGACTTGTTGCTTCACGCGCATAATTGTTTGAACGCTGACGAAAGCGGAAACAAAGACAATGCGGAAAGGCGAAGGAGCAGCATCAAGCATGTGTGACAGAACTTTCCCTAGCTGGGTATCAGGTTGCGCGATATAGTCAACATTCATGTTCTTCCCTCATGGTACGGGGTGCCCAAAGTAAAACTCACCGGCGCCCAGCGCGGGCACCCCACCGCTTCCGGTGAACATAAGGTTCTTGTGCGCAGCAATCCTGAAACTTCATTAACATCAATCTCCAACTCTATTCCCGCTAGACCGATATGCCATAAGTAACTCGGCCACCGCTCTTCTCCGAGCACCCGGATAATAGTCCCTAGACTCCAAGCCCTGATCCGGCATGCCCAGACCAGCCTCCTGCAGATACTACCTCTCTTAACAACGAATATTATAGCGAGCAGACGTTTAGAAGTCAAGGAAAATGCTACGGAATGTCGGGTGATAGGATCGGTCGGGCAAGTCCGCCAGAGGCGGACAGGGCCCTCCAGTGGCGGGCAAGCCTGACGGAAGATGAAACCCCCTCTCCTTAATCCTCTCCCACAAGGGGAGAGGAAAACTGGATTCCCCCTCACTCCCCGCCTATGGCGGGGCGGCCGGGCCACCCGCCGCCAGGTCGGGGGACCTGGCGGGCACAAAAAAAGATTGGCGCAATCTAAAGATTGCGGCTACAGAATCAAAACATAGGCGTCAGTCATTATGAATCTTGCCGCAGGTTGGGCGGAGAATCTCTGGTTCCTGGAGGTGTGTTGTAACGGGGTCGCCGGGCCGCTGGATGATAACATCCCACGCAGAGCAAGACTTTTACTTGTCCTTCCACGCGGGAAGCTTTTTCATCTGCTGGTCCACGAACTTCTCGGCTTCTTCCCTGGGTTTTCCCATTCGGGACATGTAGAGATTGATCATCCCTTCTCTGATTTCCGCCCGGCTTTTGAGCTCTCCGGTCTCATGCGTGCAATGAACGCAGTAGGGATTGCCTACGTCTCCCCCGCCGTGATGTTTTGCCTCCCCCATGAGCATACCGCAGCTCTCACAGGCTTTGAGATCTGTGGCCATGGTCTTTCTCCTCTTTCAGTCTAGAGCTCTTTGGTTTGGTGCTTAGCGGTAATGAAGGAGACACTCTTCGCCATGAAGCGGGTGTGAGCGTAAATCGGAAACATCAAAAAGGGTTCTGCTCCAGTCAACGACCGCAGCGCTCGATATCGATGGAACCCAAGCCGATGTCCACCTCGAAGATCAACTCCTTGTCCGTTTCGCCGAAGTTGTCATTTTGATAAAGGTCATCTTCGACCTCATCGAAGTCACGCTTGTCTATGGAGAAGGAGGAGAGAAAGGAGGATTCGCTTCTGATCTCCACTCCCGCATCTTTGGGCAGGCGAATGGTGAGGCTGCCTAAGCCCACGTCGATGTCGACCCGCGCCCGATGCTTGAAATCGCCTGAGAAGTCCAGGGTAAAATCTCCCACCCCCCCATCAAAGGAAAGCTTGTTGAAGTTGGCGTTTCCTAATCCGATGATGGTAAGCGCGCTTGCTCCCACATCTATGCTCATCTTATGCATGCGCACCGGATTAGGCTCCCGGAAATCGATGTCCACCGACGAGGCCCCCAGATCTATGTCCAGCCGGTCGATTTTCAAGCCGGTGAAATCAAGATCGGCCTCACATGCCCCCACGTCTATCTCAAAGGTGATGGGTATCCTGTCGGTGAATTCAAGATTCCAGTAGTGGTCCTCCTTATCTAAATCTATGCCCTTACGTTTCGATTCGCTTTCAAGGTAGAGAGTGCCTTCGTCTTTTTCGGCGTCGTACTCTATTTCAACTCGTAGCTCGTCCGGATCGTAGTCCACCTCTGCAATAAGAATATCGCCGGTGCGATTCCTGCGCAGGTCTATTATTCCCGCTCCAATATCCATCTTCACGGTGAGATGCTTCTCGCCTTTTAGCTCGATTGTCTTTGTGAGTTTATCGATAGCATGTTTTCCAGCGTAAACGTCTCCCGTGCTTAGGGGATTGATCAAAACGAAGCAAAAAAGGACGATCCCTGAAAGAATCTTCTTGGCAGTTTTCATCATGGCAACGACTTCCTTATTTAAGTTGACGGTTTTTCGTCGGGGTCCGTCTTGACTGGACTGACGGTGGCTGTTGCCGGACTAACCTCCTTGGGTCGGGTACCCAGACGGGTCAGGATGGAGGCGCCGAGTCCTACCGTTATCACCACGTATCCGATCATCACCCCGATGAAGGCGAATATCCATCCGAGCGGAGAGAAGGGACCTCCGAAGAACCCCAGCACCCTGGCGAGAAGCGGCACCAACTCCACGGCCAAGATTCCGATCACCAGGATCATGATCTTAGTATCGGGCTTCAGGCTGGTATGTTCCTGGAGTTTTTCCCCGACGAAGAGACAGACGCCGGTATAGCCCAGTATCAGTGCGGCTATTATCAGAAGGGGCTCGACTAATAAGGCTACCGGTATGCCGATTATGGTGATGATCAACAGTATGAAGATGGGGATGATCAAAATCTCCGCTGCCAGCCCCACCAGCCCGGATTTAAGGAAATCCTGCTTAACCTTCTCCGCAACCTTGCTCACGTGTCTGGGCAGGATGGAGAGGGTGACTATTGCTATGAATATGAAAAGAAGGATCTTGATGATTTGGGCAAAGAAGGTCCACGCTCGCGCGTGAAAACGAGTGACAATAAAGGGGAAGGGTGCGTGCAGGGACGGGAGCCTGAAGCGTGGTCCCCGCCAGAAAGCGATACTCACCTTTTCACCCCGAACGACCGCCTGTCCATGCTTGGTCACGTTTCCCCCGATGCTCACCGCATCTCCCTCCACGATTCCCGTGGAGAAGACGTCCACGTCACCGCCTATGGCCACCGCATTCCCGGTCACCGTCCCCCTGATCTCCACACTCCCCCCCAGTGCGACCACGTCACCGTCTATCTCCTCGTCCTCCTCCACCGTCACATCCTTTCCCATTCTGAATATGCCCGCGCTGGTTTGGATCCTTGGTCGGACTTTTTCCTCAGGAATCTCAATGGTGGCTGTTTCATCTGAAGCGTCCAGGCCCAGCAAAGCGCTCAAGGCTTCCAGACTGCCCAAATCTTTCAGGTCTATCTCGGTGTCGCCTATCCTGATCCTTCCCCCCTCTATTATTATCTCCTCTGCCGGATGCTCAAGGTCTAAGATGAGTCTTTTCCCGTCCTGGGTGGGAACGTGAATTCTTCCCTTGGGCCCTATTAGAAACTCCTGGCCGTCTTTGGTGCGAACGTAAATCCTGCCCTCGCTGATGCTGATCTCCTCAGCTTCGAAGGGAAAGTCATCCGTGATCAACTCAGAGGTGTCCGTTGTATCCGTTTTGTCGGGCGACTCGATTACCTGGGCCCGGGCGGCAAGAAGCAAGAGCCCTGCGCACAAACAGATCAGCAGGGCAAACAGGACGGTTATAACAAGTGGAATTCTCATATCAGATCTCCGTTTCCCGACGCCGGAGACGAACATGCGCCATCATGGTCGCGGGCTAGCAAAAAAACGATTTGTCGGATTTACAGGTTCTCCTCATCTCAGCGATTTTAATTTCTTCTTCAAAAGCTCCCGGGCTCTGAAGATTCTGGCCTTCACGGTTCCCACCGGAATGTTCAAAATCTGCGCGATCTCCTCATACGATTTGTCCTGCTTGTGCCGGTAGAGTATCACCTCCCGGTATTTTTTGGGAAGCGAATCTATTGCCGCATCGATGGAGACGGACTTTTGCCTGGCGGTCAGATCCTTCTCGGGATTGTAGGTCCAGTCCGCAACCTCAATGGTAACCTGTCCATCTTTCGTCTCCAGCGGCTGGTCTAAAGATATGGAAACCAGCCTTCTTTTTCTCAAATAATCGATGCAACTGTTCGCCGCAATCCTGTACAGCCAGGTGGTGAACCTGTACTGGCACTTATAGGTTGAAAGAGATCCGAAAGCCTTCATGAAGGTTTCCTGAACCAGATCCTGGGCTTCTTCCCGGTTGTGAACGATCCTCACGATCATCCGATGGATCGCATCTTTGTGTCGACGGAGCAGCAGGCGATAGGCGGCTTCATTTCCCGCCAGTGCTTTTTTTATCAGGATCTGGTCGTCGTCTTTCGCCAACGGGATCCCTTTCAGTTTTTCAATACGTTCACAACCAGAATAAGTTTCGTCGATCCGTCCAAAAATAGTAAATCTAAAGGTCGAACACAACTGAAAAGTTCTCCTGGTACTGATCTACACCATCTACAACATACGCGGGATTGACACTCACAGACGTGATCTGCTACACTCTTATGTTTGGTTAGCCAAGCAGAGTTTGGCCCGCCATCTCTGGCTTGAGACCCCCGCCTGGTTTTCTACTGTAGTGCCGCCGAGAAAACCGATTTGCGAGATGTAAAATCTGACTAAGGTGATCTTGAAGCGAAAATATGCAACACTACGCACCTCCCTGTAAGTTGTTGATTTAATTGAAGATTACGAGGTCGATTTAGTAGGATTTGCAGCTTTTGACGGAAAACCCGCAAGCGAATGAGAGCACTGCAATAAAATGCTCGACAATTTTTTGCGCACTGCGTAGTTTTTTATGGAAGGTGGAAGAGGGAAAGAAATGCAAAAGTTGAATCTAGAAATTCTCGGGTCTACGACTTCGCCGAACTTTGAACCCGCGAGGGGGCGGTTTCCGCTTTAGTTTTTTGTCGTAGCCTCCGTTCTTTAGAGATTTCCTCATTCCACCCACATCAAACGATACGGTAGTGCGTAATGGGCAACGAGATGTCCGTGGCCCAAGAACGTGTTTTTCGCTTTCCGTTGTGGAAAGGCAAACTTTAAAAGATCGGAGCAGACTGACTTTAGAAGAGGTATTGATACAAGACCACACTCTCTGGTGGGCCTCCAATAAGTTCTTTTAAGTTCGTTCTCTTAAGGATAAGTGGGAGGATTTGGCCCTTCGGGGCTAAGTTCAAGTGGAATTTAGAGTTGCCCTTCCGGCTGAGAGGTTTTTTTTACTCCTTCGTTTCGGGCATGGTGATTGCATAGGCCGATGCTGAAAAAGTTGAGTGCAGAAACTAAGTCGATTGCCGATAAGGTGAGTGTAGGCACTCTTGATCTGCCCCCACTGACCCTAGAGGCAAAGCGGGGGAGATTAAGGGCGATGCCGAAAAGAAGGAAGACTAACTACCAGAAGCCGGATAAGACCTATTGGCACATCTACAGTCTGCAAACCCTCAACTCAGATAAATTCGTCAAGGTGGTAGACAAGATCCTCAAGAGAGAATACATCCTTATCAAATAACATGACCTTCCTCATTTCCGATCTCCGGTTCAAAAAGATTTCCTGAGAGAAAAAAACCCTTGACAAGATAAAGCTACCGGTTTATCTTCGATAAATTTGTTTTTGTCAGATTCGGTCGCGAGTCTGATCGGTTCACCCTAATGGGATTAGCAGATGAATTTTAAAACAAAGTTTTCCGTCTTGCTTATTCCTCATCAAAAGGGCAGGATAAGAGAGATCAATATCTCTCCTCACTTGCTGGTTTTAGCTTTAGTCGGCGTAGTGCTTCTTCTCGGTTCCGGCCTGTTTTTCTCACTGAGCGCCGCCAGCCGGGTTTCCGACAAGCTGAAACTAAGCCGCCTGGAAAAGGAGAACGCCCTTCTGCAGGCCAGATTGGGTGAGATGAATTCAACCATAGCGGGTCTGCAGGGCCAGATGGTTGAGTTGATCGAAAAGGAGGAACAGGTGAGGATGGTCTTCGGTCTGCCGCAGGTGGACGCGCAGATAAGGGAGTTGGGAGTGGGAGGACCGATGCCGGACAAGTCAGCCGATGTGGGCGCGGACTTAGAGCGGCTGTACGTTGCCGAGACTCAACTGGACAAGCTTTTGAGGCAGGCCAGATTCGAGAAGGACAATTTCGAGCAGATATACTCCAGCTTATCCGAGAGAAAAAAGACTCTCGACCGTACTCCCTCCATCAGACCCTCGACCGGATACTTAAGCTGTGGATTCGGAATGAGGGTTGACCCCTTCACCGGCAGAACGACTCTTCACCGGGGAGTGGATCTGGCCGCAGACATTGGCACACCAGTATACGTTACGGCCGACGGCGTGGTGAGCAAAGTGAGAAGAGACGTCGGTCTGGGCAAGCTGGTGGAGATAAACCACGGTTATGGTTACAAGACCGTTTATGCTCACCTGTCCCGTATCTCGGTGAAGCGCGGCCAGCACCTGACCAGAGGGCAGATCATCGGGGCGGTGGGGAATACCGGTTACTCCACCGGGCCTCATCTTCACTACGAGGTGCACTATCAGGGCCGGGCTCAAAATCCGCTCAAGTATTTTCTGCGCAGCGAATACATGGTGGACTGATGCCTTAGGTCAATAGTGATTGAGTAAGCTAACCTCGACAGAAGATCGGGGTTTTTTTGTTTCCTTAGAGTCGGTGACATGCCATGAGCGGCAAGATCGAGTATTTAGTATCTGCGTGTCTTTGCGGCATACCCTGCCGTTTTAATGGAAAGAGTTCCAGAGACCCCAGGATGGAGAAACTGGTGCGAAAGGGGAAAGCCGTGCCCATTTGTCCGGAGGTTTTGGGCGGTTTGTCGATTCCCCGAAGAGGAGTAGAGATAATCCGGGGAGAGGGAAAGGATGTCCTTTCCGGGAGCGCTCTGGTCATCTCCGAAAATAGCGAGGATATGACTCCCTTCCTCCTGCGGGGCGCGTTTGCCTCCTTACAGATCGCAAGGGATTTGGGAGTGAAAAAGGCCTTAATGAAGCAGAAAAGCCCCTCCTGTGGATGCGGTCGGATCAAGAGAAAAGGGAGATTAGTCAAGGGCGACGGGGTGACTGCAGCTTTGCTCAAAAGCAAGGGAATAGAAGTTGTGCCGCTATAGATCGATCAGCCAAGCTTGTCTCTCATCGGATGGCGACCGAGCACAGGTTTCAATCAGGCGTTTGATTTCAGCCCTCAGACGGCGGCCTACTTTTGCGCAGCCTCAAGGGTGCGGCTACCGTATTTCGTTATTTTCTTTAAGGATGTAACGTCCAAAAGGGAGAAAATGGCGAGCATGATGACTCCGGTTGGTAACGGACGCCTCGTCCGTTACCAAGGAGCCGTCGTCACAGACGGGGGCGTCCGTTCACGGTGAATCCGTTCAGGATGAATCCGTGACGAACAAACATAAGATCCTCACTGAGTTGACTTCTCAAAGGAACTTACGGGGTTCTCTTGGTCTCCTCATAATTGGAGCCGATCTCCGCTCCAATTAAGACTATGAAGGCGGAGTAGTATATCCAGAAGCACATCACCACCAGCGTTCCGAACGACCCGTAGATCTGCTGGAAGTTGGCGTAGTTCTTGATGTAGATATCAAACAGGAGTTTGGCCACCTCCCACATGACGCTGGCACAGACAGCCCCGATCAAAGCCGATCGGGTGTCGATCTTTCGATAGGGTATGATCTTGTAGATTAGGAAGAACAACAGAAAGCCCAGAACCAAGGGCAGGAGAATGGCGAAGAGTTTGCTCATAAAGGCTGCCTCGCTCACCTTCAATCCGATCAATGGGATCTCAAAATCCTTTGCGACGGTGTAAAAGACCGTGAAGGCGAGAGATGAAAACATGATCAGAACCGAGATCGGCACTAAAAGCAAAGAGAGAAACTTGCTGTGCCAGTAGGCTCTTCCCTTCTTGACCTTCCAGACGATGTTCATGGAATTCTCCACGGCGGAGAATATTCGCGATGCCGCCCAAATCAATCCAGCCAATCCGATCAATCCGAAGACCGTCTTTCGCTGGATAAGATCGGATAAGATGCTGAAGACCGCCGCGGTTGAGGCAGGAAAGGTCTTCAGCAGCAGGCTGGTCACCGCCTCAAACGCCTGCGTGGACGAATGCAGGATGTAACCCGACACCGACATGAAAAGCAGAAAGATGGGCAGCACGGAGAGGATGGCGTAAAAGGAGATAGCCGCGGCCATCAGACCACAGTTGTCCCGGTAGAAGGTGTGAAGAAAAGTCTCCTTCATCCAGGTTTTGAAGAAGAGCGCCTTTCCCCGCACGATTGAATAGAAGGGAGAGGAGGTGACTTTGGCTAACACAGATAGAAGCGACATGATTTCACTGTCTCTTGATTTCCGTTTGACTGCGCGCAGATGCCAGCTCGGGCACATCCGGCAGACCAAGGTCTGCCACTACAAACTCGATCCGGAGCTTCAGCACTCGAAAACCCCTCTTTCCACTAGTGTGCTGCAACATTAATTCAAGAGAGATTGCTTCGTCGCGTCTCTCCTCGCAACGACATCTTAAGTGTCATTGCGAGCGTAAGCGAAGCAATCTCGCTTTTTTATACTTGGGCGGCAAGAATCAACGTTACAATGCGCTAGCTCTGGACGTTCGTCTCCAAAGGTCGTTAATCGCCTTTTCCTCCCAAGAGGATTCCTATTGGTTGAAGAGCTTCCACCCGGTCGCAAATCACCTTGACCGATGCGGTGATGGGAATGGCTAAGATTATGCCGATGGCGCCCCATAACCAGGTCCAGAACATCACGGAAACCAAGACGGCCAGGGGACTTAGATTCAGTTTGTCTCCCATCAATTTGGGAGTGATTACGTTTCCTTCCAGGTTCTGAAAGACCAAAAACAGAATAAGCACCCAGATGACCGGCATCAGAGCCTTAAACTGCACCGCCGCCATTATCAAAGGAGGGAAGGCGCCGATTATGGGTCCCACATAGGGAATCATGTTCAGCATTCCGGCTAAGGGTCCCCAGATATAAGCGTAGTCGACTCCGATGATCAGAAGTCCAACGGTAAATATGACAGCCAGTGCAAAGGAGGTGCCGAACTTGATCAAAAGAAAACCGCGAATCTGCTGGTTTATCTCCCCCAGTATCTCGGTCCCGGTCTCTTCCTTGGTACTGCTGAAGGCCCGGATCAGCTTTTTCTTCAGCAAGCCCTGGTCGTTTAGAATGAAGAAGGTCAAGAACAAAACCAAAAGAAGACTGAACAGAAAAGATAGGGTGGAGCTTATTCCCCGGAAGAGGTATTTGGTAACCCCCGAGAAATCCTTGAGCTGAAGACTGCTCCAATCCAGATCCCGTGTCTGCGGAAAGAACTCCTGGTACTGGTTGAGAAGTTCCCCGGAATACTCGACCATGGTATTCCAATAGGAGGGGAGCTCCTGAATGAGACTATTCACCTGCCCGAACAGAAAATACCCGATGATTCCGATGATGAAAAAGCTGATTATCAAGACCAATATCACGGCCAGAGCATGAGGGATTTTGATTTCTCTCAAAAGGGAGATAGCCGGGCTTAGGATGTAGGCCAGCGAAACCGCGATAATGATCGGTATCACGATGGGGCTGGCGAAATACAGAAAGGCCGTAGCCGCCGCCACGGCCACGAAGGGAAGAGCGACGTTCTGCAACGGGAGGTATTGTTTTGATTGCATCATATAATTAAAGGCGTTTAGAGTTTAAAGTTCAGAGTTCAAAGTTTAAGGTTCAGAGTTCAAGGTTAAAGATTCGGCGCATCCAGACAAAAACAGTGTCTGGTCTTTCTTCTACGAAAAAGGACAGGAACGTCTCAACCATTTCAACAATCCGGATGTGTGGTAGCCGCACCCTTTAGGGTGCGCGGGTTTTTAGTTTTGTAGGTCAAGCATGGCGCAGCCTGCTTGACAAATCCTCATTCGTCAACCAGCCCTTTGGTTCCGCTTTGTTCGCCACCCTGTCTTCGACTCCGAGGTCGCTCAGACTCGAGGAGAACTCGCCGAAGGGCGGGCATGGTTGACCTACATGACATTAGCTCAAGATTCGTGCGAATGGCTTCTTCTCCATCACAGCAATGTTTATCTTTGACTTGAGAAAATCCTTCAGGTTGCCTCTGTTTTCCAGTAGGTGAATGATCTCTTGGAGTTCGCATAAGACGACAATCTTCTGAGTAAGAGCTTCCTTGCAGTCAAGTATTGCTGGGTCGGTATAACCTGACGCTGAGATTAAGATACCACCCGCATGACCTCGTGTGAAAATCCTTACTAAATGCGGTGCGACTTCGCGCTTGCCAATAGGATCCTTCCACCACTTCATTTCAACAAGGTAGAGATAACCATCCATCTCGATCACGCCGTCGATTTGCTCAACTATGCCAGTGCCTTCCTCTGAGCGCCTGAACGCTTCGCGCACGAGAATGCCGTTTGCCTTGAATAGTCTATTTAAAACGGTCTCTAAGAGAGTTCCACGCTTGTTTGTATCCCCCATTGAAAACAAGGAACACAAGTCTTTCTTGATAGCATCAATCTCCTCTTGTTCTTTTCGGATGGATTCGATTCTCGCTTCGTATTCAGCCTGATGTTTCTTCCTTTCTTCTTCTTTCTCCTGCTTCATTCTGGTGAAGGAGTCCTTAACATCGACAACACGCCTAATCTCTGCTACGAGACCCTTTGCTTTCAATTGATCGTTAGCCCAGCAAGCAGAGAAATCCTCAAACTCTACGACTCTTTTAAGAATCTCTCTTCGAACTCCCAACCCCTTTTCACCAGCCGAATTAACTCTTGTAAGAACGGTGCGAACGATCTCGTACTTGCTAATGCTCTCTTTGTTCTCCTGAACTCGTTGCCTTACATCTCGCAAGTCCTCTGAGTCAACCCCAGCCCCTTGAAAAAAGAGTAGGACACTTTTCTTTGAAGGGCACAGCAAGGGAATCGTCTTTATCAACAGCTCCAGCAGCTCTGGTGGATAATGAAAGGTAATCTCCATCTTATTATACTCCGCTTATTGCCCCCGCCAACTCAGGGGGCCTGGCGGGCACCGAATAGTAAACTCATTCCATGTTTTTCGTAACATAATGCGCAATATTTCTTAGGATGCAGGCTATGAAGGAATTTGTCTTCGATGTGTTCTCGATAGTAAGTCTCGCTTGGAAATATTCCGTTGCTACATTTGTAGCATACATGCTCAGTTCTTGCCTTTGTTTTCTTTAATGTCTTTAAACCATTATACTTACCCATGGACTGACCTCTTTTCCCCATGTTTTAGGTGTGCCTGTCTGCGCCCCCGACCCGACAGCTTCTCCCCGCTAGGTCAGGGGACCTGGCGGGAAGAAGGCGATATTGCCTCATTGTTGGGTCGATGCGTTCAGTTTTCCTGTTTCCCTCAAGATTTTTGCTAATTGTGTCATGAACTCGGTGTCTTTGGCTGGCAGGACGTGTATGGTCAGATTTCCGACTTTGTCCAAGAAGAGTTCCCTGTGCATGAAATTGCGAGCATGTTTGGAGACGACGAACAACCAAAAGTAGCCACCGAGCACGAATCTGTAGCATCTGTGTCCGTCAACCCTCAAAGGCTCCGGTTGTCCAATCATCCCATCCATAGGTTGGTTCTTTTCTGTCAGCATTGTCATCATGCAACCATAATCCCATGCTTCCCCAGGGTCTCTATTGATTATCATTTTTCGAAGTCTCTCTTCCTGCTGAGATGGTAGGCTAACCTTGGCGAAGAATCTAAGCCTGGACACACTGGCTCGCCATAAAAGGGAAAGCTGAAAGAGTTTTAATTTATGATAATTAACGTCCTTGATGCTAATGGGATTCCTATCCTTTGTCATTTGGAGTTCTACACCCCCATAGAAGAACCGTCTAGCATAATCCTCAAATGGGCTCAGCACCTGTTCACAATCATGACACAACAATCTTTCTCTCAGACCCTTTTGCTCAATTCGGTTTTTCTCTTCGGCTATACTCGACATGATATTCAATCTGTGTCGACCATAATACACTGGCTTGAAGAAGAACTCGGGAATGATGTGCGATTTCTGGAGTTTCTTTTCCTGAAGACAAAGTCGACATTTCTTGTCAAACTTTTCCATCTCGACCTGATCCACCCGAGAATACCGCGCGGGCGTTTCCATATCAGATTAGTAGTCCTTGTGCCGTACCTGCGGGGTGTCCTGGCCCGACAGGATCTTGCCGCCAGGTCAGGGGACCTGGCGGGCAAGGAAATCAAGTTTTGTCACTACCCCGCGATCTCTTCCCTTCATTCCTTGCCCGGCGAAGGGATCTTAAGCTGAAAGCGTTCCTTCAGATTATTATGCCACCTGTAGTCTATGAGCTTATCGTGCTGAAGCGATCCGACGACAATACCTGGATGAACGTGAATGCTTCTAGCAAAGGTTTCTATATCAGCCTGATAGAAACGTTTCTTCGCGGTGAACTTATTATATGCATCTTCAGGTATCAAGATGTTTCTCGCAAAACGGTTTGCTTCGTTTTCTTCTCTTGAGTCAAATCCTTTCGCGTGATCGATAAATATCTCTTTTTTTCCATGCAGAAGGATATGCGCTGCCTCATGAAAGAACGTAAACCAAAAATGATCATTGGTTTTGTGTCGCAGACTCATCACAATCAACGCTTTGTCCTGAGTCAACCATCGAGTCACTCCACTTAGATGAGTTTTTTCAAACTCAGGCATGAACACCAAGGCTACTCCGGACTCTGCACAGAGCTTTTTCATGAGAGGTTCAAACTCTAAAGGGTTCATTGTTGTTAACTCTCTGATCTTATGCAAGTTCTTTCTGAATGCACCCTTCGAAAACACCGCAGTCTCAACATCAAAAGCCAGTATCTCCCCGGCACGGAGCCAAGACACAATGTGATGCAGATTGTCGGAATGAGCAGTGGATTTTCTAAAACTGACCTGACTGAGATTACCGTAGTAGCTTTCCCATTTTTCAGGACTGGATATCCCGAAAAATCGTAGCAACGAGTCGAGAACAGATTTCGCGTGTCTTGTTCTGGGAATGAAGCCAAGTTCTTTCAGATCTTTTGTAGGAAACTCCTTGATCCATTGCAGACATTTCGAAAGCTCTTGTGCCTCTCTCGCCCGTGCTTCAAAAAGCGCATAACCGGCATTCAAATTGTTCCATATGTTAGCAGAAATGCCGAGCGTCTTCTCAAGCTGCACAGCCATATCGGCAGTAATGGAGGCCTGCCTGTTGATTATCTGACTCAAGTGCTTAACACTTATGCCGAGCCGCTCTGACATTTCTCTTTTCTTTATTTCCCTGACTTCAAGCACTTCTTCAAGATATTCACCCGGATGCACAGCGTAGTCAGGCTTGTAAGCATATAGCGTATTAGTCCCCATGGTAATCCTCCACACCAAGAATAACAATTTCGGTTATTTTGCTCAAATCGATTTTCCCTCCCTCTAACATCGGGAGAGGGTGGATGGGCTTGAAAATCAGCCGGTATGGATGGACCAAATCAACAGCGAACTGGTTTTTTCTGTCACCCTTTAGCCTGTGCCGTCTGTCCGGTTTTTGTTCCGGCACTTCGGCAAGGTTCACAGCTGATCGCAAAACCGCCATGCGTAGTTTGATTTTCTTTGCTCGATCAACTCCGTATTCTTTTTTCAGTTTTCTTGCTGAGTTGAAAATCTTCTCAGTCTTCCTTGCTTGAAAACTAATCTGCATTGTGCAATATATAATACTTTACCAGATAGGTAAAGTGTTTGCTATTGTCACAAAATTAATGAGATTTCGTTAATCTCATTTACGGCCGCTTCCAGCGTGCAGGTGAAGAGCCCTGCGCCCAGACGCCTGGACGGACCCGTCTGGGGGCTCGTCCGAGCTCCTGACATCCTAAACCTATCTCCCAGCGAGCTTTTTAAACTCATCCTCATCCAATATCTTCACCTTCAACTCCAAAGCCTTGTCATATTTCGATCCCGGGTCTTTGCCCACCACCACAAAGTCAGTCTTCTTGCTGACCGAGGAGGAGACCCTTCCGCCTAAGTCCTCGATCATCTTTCTGGCCTGGTCTCTGGTGAAGGAATCCAGCCCTCCGGTTAACACGAACGTCTTGCCTGAAAGGGGAGTTTTTTTGGCCACGACTTTCTCTTCCGGAAATTTCACCCCGCCTTTCTTGAGCTTCTCCAGGACTTTCAGGTTCTTTGGATTATGGAGGAAATTGTAGATACTCTCGGCGACTATCGGTCCGATCTCATGGACTTCGGTCAGATCATCCACCGACTGTTTGGCGAGATTATCGATGGACCTGAAATTCTTTGCCAGAACGTCGGCTAAGTGGTATCCCACGTTTCTTATGCCCAATGCATAGATCAAGTTGGTCAGGCTGGGATTCCTGCTTTTGTCTATGGCATTCAGGAGATTCTCTGCCAGCTTATCCCCCATGCGGTCCATCTTCATCACGTCTTCTTTTTTCAGGAAGTAGAGATCCCCTTGATCCGAGATGAGCTTTTTGTCCACCATCTGCTCCAAGAACTTGAATCCCAAGCCGTCCATGTCCATAGCCCCGCGCGAGACAAAATGAGCCAAATTCTCCTTGATCTGGGCAGGGCAGGCGATGCCGGTGCAGCGGTGGATTGCTTCTCCTTCAGGTCTCTCCACCTTGGAGCCACAGACCGGGCACATGTTGGGCATGTTGAATTTCTTTTCCCTGCCGGTTCTCTTGGACTGAATTACGTTTACCACCTCGGGAATCACGTCGCCGGCCCTTTGGATAATCACCGAATCCCCTATGCGCACGTCCTTCTTCTTGACCTCAGCCTCGTTATGCAGGGTTGCTCTGCTGACTTCGACTCCACCGACCCTGACCGGCTCCAATATGGCAACAGGGGTTAGAGCGCCGGTTCTGCCCACGTTGACCAAGATATCCTTTACCCTGGTGGTCTCCTGCTGGGGAGGAAACTTCCACGCCACTGCCCAGCGGGGGCTGCGGGAAAGCTCGCCCAATCTCTCCTGAAGCTCGAATTCGTTTACCTTCACCACTATCCCGTCTATCTCATAGGGTAGGTCGTTTCTCGTGTTCAGCAATCTGTCGTAGTAGGTCTTCACTTGTTCGACATCGTGGCACAGTTCTACATACTGGCTGGTTTTGAAACCCAAACTTTTCAGATACCGGATGGTGTCCCAGTGATTCGACAATCCCTTTCCCTCCACCCTTCCCACGCCGTAGGCAAACATGCTCAAGGGTCTGGAGCTGGTGATTTTAGAATCGAGCTGTCTGACCGAGCCGGCGGCGGCATTTCGAGGATTGGCGAAAGCAGGCTCGCCGGCCTTCTCCCTTTGCTTGTTCAGCTTCTCGAAATCATCCTTGTTGATTATGACCTCGCCCCTGATTTCAACCGGATCAGGCGGCTCCTTACCACGGACTCTCAGGGGGATGGTCTTGATGGTCCTCAGATTCTGGGTTACGTCTTCGCCGGTCGTCCCGTCGCCTCTGGTCGATCCCTGGACGAAGACTCCTTTTCGATAGACCAACTCCACCGCCAGCCCGTCGAACTTCGGTTCCAAGGTATACTTTATTCTCTCTTCAGCAACCTCTGATAGCTCCAGCACCCGCCGGTGGAAATCGAGGAATTCCTCCTCAGTGCTGCTTTTGTTCAGGCTCAGCATGGGCAGGCTGTGCCGCACTGTCTTGAACGCCTCAAGCGGCGGAGCGCCTACCCTCTGAGTGGGGGAATCCGGGGTAACCAACTCTGGATACTTTGTCTCCAGTTCCAGCAACTGGTCGAAGAGCCGGTCATATTCGGCGTCCGAAATCTCCGGGCTGTCCAGAACGTAGTAGAGATGGTTGTGATAGCTGATCTGCTCCCTGAGGCTCTTTACCTTCTGTAATGTCTTCTTGTCCGGTCCGGGCATTTTGTTGTTCGGCTATCCCCCCACTGGCTCTTTGCCAGGAAAATTCCCGTCTTTAGGTTTGAATGTACGCCTTTGACTTTCAACTCTAAACTCTGAACTCTAAACTTTGAACCTTGAACTTTAAACTCGCAGTCCTCATCCCCCTCTTCTTCCCTTGGTTCCGCCCAAGAACTTGTCCTTTCTCTTACGATCGAACATGTGCTTCCCCTTTTGGAACAAGCTCTTTTTAAAGTCCTTGGACTTCTCCTTGTGCCGGGCCTCCTGAACGCGTTCCTCTTTGAGACGCTCGTGCTTAACCTTACCCGGCCGTTCGGTCTCTTTCTTGGTTTCCTCTTTCTTTTCTTCCTCCTGCCCTTCTTTCGGCTCTTCCGGCATGATTCACCTCCGGTTTGGATTGTTCCCTTTTCAACAAATTTAACCTATTCGGCAACAGAAGTCAAACATTTCTGTGGTCTTAAGGGCCAGCCCTTGAGAGATGTTGGATGAACATCTAAGTTCTTTACGCACAATGAATTATTCCTGCGATCGATAAGCGCGGAAGAGCGGGACGGCGCAGGTGTTAACTGCAGGTTTTGCCGGGATCTCAAAGATATCTTAGTTGTGCTCTCGTTTTTGTGACGAAACTATTGTGGTATGTGTGAGTCTTCTCTGTGCTGCGGAAGACGATTGAAAAAAAGACTTGACAGGAGGGTAAAACAAAAGGTAAATTAGTCGATATAGAAACAGGCGTCGATCTAAAACAGGGAAGGACATAATATAACGGGCATGGAAAGGCCCGGGTGTTGCAGAGAATTTGATTAGACATGAAGCCAAACTGACAGAGATCAATAACCTTAAATCATTCTATCTCAAGGAAGGAGGAGACCCATGCGCTCCAGCAAGTATCTTTTGTGCCTTTCGCTAGCCATCGCCATTGTCTTTGTTGCTCAGGCACAGATCACCAGTGCTCAGATACCGGGCATGCCCAAGCTGTACGGAGAGTTCAAGATGCCCGAGGTGGGCGCTTACGCCACCTACAAGGTCGTCAACATTGAGAACAAGGTGGAGAGAATAACCAAGTTATCCATCGGGGGAACGGAGAAGTCCGAGGAAAAAGAGGATCTGTACTGGTACGAGGTTGCGGAGACCACCCCCAAGACCGGGGGCGTGGTAATAGTCAAGATGCTCATATCCGGCAATCCCCAGGATATCGGGACTATCAAGCGGATGATCATGAAGGACGGCAAGGAAGCGGCCACCGAGCTCCCGCCGGAAATCCTGGCCATGATAAACGTGGCCCCGGCAGACACGGCTGAGGCCCCCAAGCCCAAGATGAAGAATCTGGGTACAGTCAAGGTGAAGGTCGGGAAGGAGACCTTAGAGTGTGCTCATATGCAGTACACCTCGGAGGGCGAAGCCGTGACAGAGGTGTGGACCAACGTCAAGATACCACTTTTCGGTGTGATGAAGAGTACCTCCGCGACAACCACCATGGAACTCCTTGAGTATGGCACGGATGCGGTTTCGGCCATCAAAGAAAAACCGGAAGTTTTGCCGATGCCTGAAGGACAAACGCCCGAAGTTCAGCCAACGCCTGGAGAGAACTAGTTTACGCTTACATCTTTGGTTTACCATTTTAATGGATTGAGTGCAAAGGTGGTGGGGAATGAACCCACCACCTTTTCTTTTAGCGGGTGAAAAAATGAAACCAATGAAAAGATATCCTGGGTGTTTTGTCTGTGGAGACAAAAACCCCATCGGCCTGAGCGTGCCCTTTTACGTTAAGGGTGATAAAGTGGTGGCTGAGTATACTGCCGGACGCCACTTTGAGGGATATAAGGACGTCTTGCATGGGGGCATACTCTCTGCGCTTTTGGACGAAGTGATGATAAGAGCGATTCTGGCCCTGGGAATCTACAGCGTGACCAGCGAGATAAGGGTGAAGTTCAGAAAGATGGTTAAAACCGGAGACAAGCTCTCTCTGGTGGGCAGACTGGTGGAAGATAAAGGCAGGATTCTTACCGCAGAGGGCAGGATAACCAATCAGGAAAACCAGGTGGTGGCCGAGGGAGAGGCGAAATTCTTCAGAGCCCGAGGCGAGATGGAAAAGCTGTTGGCTCAGGAGCTGGAATAGGATAGCGGGAAAAAGTTGCACACTAAGAGACTCAACCCCTTGTCAGATCTGCCCCAAGATTACGCGATAATGATCGTAAAGCAGTTGATACTACATGAGCGGCTGCAAATGGAGAAGAAATGAAACCTAAATACCTGATCGGAATCGCGATAATTATCGTTTTTGTAATCTTCGGGGCGCTCTCCTTCAAAAAGACCCTCACCCCCTATGTTAGTTTCGGGGAGGCTCAAAGAACCGGGGCGCCGGTTCAGATAATCGGCGAGGTGGTGTTTCCGGAGGTGAATTACGATACCAGTGCTCACCTGCTTCGATTCCCCATAGTGGACGAAAACGGGGACAGCATGACGGTGGTTTACGGCGGGATAAAACCGGCCAATTTCGAGCAGGCTGAGGAGGTGGTGGTGATCGGGAGATATGAAAACGGAGCCTTTAACGCCGATCAGCTCCTGGTGAAATGCCCGTCTAAATACCAGGGATTGCCCACAGGCGATTCAGTCCCGGTGGAACACCCCGACGATATCCCCAAAGACTCCCGTTAGGCATAGGATAAACCCGCCCTGACGAGCAGGCCGGGCCACCCGTCTTTTCATTTTTTCACCCCTCACATCTAGGTAAAATGTTCACTTTAGTTTTATAACATATACATTGCCTGTATTCTTCCCGGCGCAGGCGACTTTTGTGCCATCCGGCGACCACACCGGATTGAATTCAACCACGTCAGGAATATCAATAACCCTTAGATCGGAGTCATCGGCATTTACCATATGTATCTCAGCGGCGATATTTTCGATGGCCTGTCCATCCCAGTCAAGGATTTTTGAGGTAACCCGCGTGTAAGCGATCTTTTTGCTATCCGGCGACCACTTTGGGCCTGTAGAGCTCTCTGAAATGTCAGCAGTGTCAACTGCTCTTTCCCCAACGGATGCTGTATTGCCCTGCAAATCTGTCACACATATCCCGTGTTCATGCCTACACATGGCTAGAATTTTACTCCCATCTGGTGAAAGTTCTGGATATGAACATAGTCTACCGGTGGTGATTCTCTTTTTTATGGATTTGTCTAGGCTCTCCAACCAGATATCCCCGGAAATGCTATGAGGAACGGAAGGGATAACCGCTGCTCTTAATTGTTTTAATGAAGAGTCTGGTCTCATCTTGCCTTGCTTTATCACCTTGAACGCCGCCTCGTCCGACACCCAAGACTTCCCAGGCGGAAATGTAAAGTATCCCACAGTCCCGTCGGGCATGAATACCGGAGCGGAGAAGAAAAACGAAGAAGCCAGATCCTGTTTAGTCTCCACTATCGTTCTCTTCGTTCCCTCACGGGAAACGCCTGTCAACCTATTGGTGATCTCCAGCAGTCTTCCGTCTTCCTCTCTCAGTTGTTCTGTTTCTCGGAAGAGGAATTCGGTTGAATCCAGCCAGTGATAGCGGTAAGCGGTCTTGGGAATCTCGAATAGGTTCTGAATTTCTCCCTCACCATTTGCGTTGGCCAAATACATCCAGCCCTCGAAGAGGAAAGAAATCTTCTTCCCATCAGGCGACCACTGAGGATCAGCTCCAGTGCCAATCTCAATGACCTCAAAATCTGCCTCCTCCAATGGCTTTTGGCTCTTGCCGCTCATTGAGAGAACGCTGCCAAGAATAAACAAACAGCACAATCCGATGATCAAACTTCTGGTTCTCATTTCCTCTTTCTCCTTTCGCAGAGGTTGAATCTACACAATTCCTTTATATGTATATAACTATTCGTGAAGAGAGTGTTAACTATTTTTTAACTTTTTTATGTCAAATACTCTTGAAGACTTGCCTCTTGTCGCGACATATTAGGGATAACCCTACCTGTGACTTTCGCTTGTTCTCTGGATTCTCATTTTGGAATTGCTTGTCTGCCAAGCTCTTGAGATTAATAGCGGCTCTCTTGTGGGCCTGGGAAAGAATCATATAGAGTATTTCCCGACCACCAACTGGGATAGAGGTTGTAGCCCCATCCCCTTGACGGATACGCGTGTGCAACTCCTGTCCGAGCACAGAGAGATCTTTAGAGGAAGTTTCCTCACATTGAGTAGAAATTTTAAAGGCGACGCGGCTATCTTATCGTGCGCAGGAGGTCGTTGTAGGTGACGAATATTATCAGCATGATCAAAAAGGCCAGCCCGATCTGCTGCATGGTGGCGCGCTGCTTTAAGCTGAGAGGCGAGCCTTTGATCTTCTCAATGCCTAAGAACATAAGGTGGCCGCCATCCAGCACCGGAATGGGCAGAAGATTTATCAAAGTCAGGTTGACCGAGAGAAGAGCCATGAAGGAAAGGAGGCTCACGAATCCTGTTTTTGCAGTCTGTCCTGCGGTCTGAGCTATGAAAAGTGGCCCCCCGAGAAGCTTTGCCGAGGCCTTTCCGGTGATCAGCCTGAACATGAACTTCACCGATTCCACCAGGATAAAGACCGCCGTGTCCACCCCATCTAAAAAGGCCCGGAAGAATCCCACCTTGATGATGGTGTAGGTGGGTCCCACGCCGATCTTCCCCACCTCCTGAATTTCACCCTCTTCATTTAACACCTTATCCCTGAAGGTGGTGATCACGGCAGTGAACTCCGTGTCGTCGCGCATCCATTTCACCTCAACCGGCTCCTCTAAGTGCTGGTAAATGATCTGCGCCATCTCCAGAAAGGTGCCCACCTCGATCCCGTTAATGGAGATGATCTTATCTCCGGGCTCAATTCCCGCCTCGGCTGCCGGTCCGCCAACCGATACTAAGCCGATTACCGTGCTCTCCTCGTGGATATCGTGTTTGCCCTTGAAGAAGATTATGCCCCAGAAGATAAGGACTGCCAGGATGAGGTTCATCACCGGCCCGGCCGCAATCACCAACGCGCGGATTCCCACCGGCTTGGACGCAAACTCCCACGGTTTGCCCTGAATCTTGCTTTCCTCCGGATCCTCCCCCGCCATCTTCACGTATCCCCCTAACGGAATCCAGGAGAGGCAGTACTCGGTGTCGCCGATCTTCTTGCCGATCATCTTGGGAGGAAAACCCAAGGAGAATTTCTCCACCCGGATTCCCGATCTCTTGGCTACCAGGAAATGACCCAGTTCGTGGAAGAAGATCAGGACGCCTAAAACGAATATGGTGGCAACGATTGTGGTCATCTTTTCATCTCAGCGTTAAGACAAAGCTCTCCGGCCATCTGTCTGGCCCATCTGTCTGCATTTATTATATCGTCTAAGTTGGGCTGCAGTTGCCTCTTATGCTGGCTTAAAGTCTCCTGGACGATCTTCTGGATGTGGCTGAAAGGTATGCCGTGATTCAAGAATGCCTGCAACGCCACCTCGTTGGC
>Ga0114919_10000724_pt1 | contig 26077 bp, 19 predicted proteins | sample BlataG_FD_88682 | JGI IMG/M metagenome (GOLD analysis project Ga0114919, IMG submission 88682) | Deep subsurface microbial communities from Black Sea to uncover new lineages of life (NeLLi) - Black_00105 metaG | ecosystem: Environmental > Aquatic > Marine > Oceanic > Sediment | place: Atlantic... | reverse complement strand
CTTGACCGGCAAGGCGTGGCGACGAGGCATAGCGGTGGCTATGGCGAGGAGACGCAACGCAGCCGGTCGGGATACGGCGCCGCTCGAATGCCATGGTTGTTGCGTGACAGGGCACTATGTGCATTTCAGAACCACAAGCGTAAGATCGTCGAACTGCGCCTGGTCGCCTGCATAGGAGAGAACCTCCCTGTATATTTCATCCCTTATCTCACGAGGAGGCAGGTAGGAACGCTCTCTGAGCATGGTCCGCAGGCGTTCCTCGCCAAACTCCTCCTCGGACGCATTCTGAGTTTCGGTGACGCCATCGGTATAGATAGCCAGCACATCACCAGCTTCCATCTGTACCTGGCCCTCTTTATATTTGGCGTGCTCTATCGCACCGATCAGAAGTCCTCCTTCCTCGAGCAGGAGCTGCTCGCCCGAACTCCTGGTCAAAACCGGGAAGTTGTGTCCAGCATTCACATAAGTGAGTGTACGCGTAGCTATTTCCATTTCTGCCACGAACAGAGTGACGAACTTCTCCGCAGCGGTAGTGCGGTACATGACCGAGTTCACCTTCTCCAGGGTTGCGGCCAGGTCGGGTTGTACTTCATATACAGCCCGCAGCGTTGCCTGGAGGCTGGCCATCAGAAGCGCGGCTGGCGTACCTTTCCCTGAAACGTCTCCAACAACCATCAGGAGCTTCTGGACGGTCTCGTCCTCCTCAGAAGAAGTCACGATGAAGTCGAAATAGTCTCCACCGATCTCACGGCTTGGCAGGTTGATCCCGGAAACCGAGAAGTTGGGACCGGAAGGGAAACTGTCCGGAAGAAGTGCCTGCTGGATCTCACGGGCCACCGCAAGTTCCTCACGCAGGCGCTCCTGCTCAAGTCTCTTCTCGTGCAGCCATGCGTTCTCAATGGCCACCGAGACCTGGCTGGCCAGAATGGAAAGCAGTGTTATCTCCTCGGTGTTGAAGGCGGTATCGGCCAGCTTCGAGCCAAGGGTGAAGATCCCCAGTAGAGTATTTCTCTGCCTGAGCGGCACTACTATGTGAGGATTGAGTCCCTGCAGGGGCGGGCGCCCGCTGCGCTCATCCTCAGACATCCCGGCAATCAGCCGATCGTAGCGGACCGGACCCGAAGCCCTGGCCAGCACCTCGGCCACTGGGTCCCCGGCCCTGAAAATCGCACGACCCGGCCCTGACACCGCCCGCCGACGCGCTTCTATCAGCCCCTCCTGGAGTGACGTATCGTCAGGGCCGGTATCCCCTTCCAGTTCAGACGGGGTCTTCAATTCCCATCGCTCCTGCCTGAGAGGAGGTGGTCCCCGGCGGATGAACCTGTAGGCGCCTGTACTGCGATCAAGGAGGACAACGGCGACCTCATCAACCAGGAAAGCCCTCTCAAGGGTCTGATAGAGCGCCCTCATCAGCGAATCCATTTCGAGGATGCCTACGATGTTTGTTACGCTCTGCTGCAGCACATTCCGGTAGTCAGTCTGGTCGCGTATGAAAAAGCGGTCTACAATCGACTCGAGCCTCCCCAGCAGCGGCTGGAAAAAGAGCACTGCGATCACAATAAAAATGATCTGAACCAGAGTGGTATTGGTTACCTCTGGACCCATCACCGCCTGGTAGAGATTGGTGAACCAGGTGAAGAGGATAAAGTAGACACCCACCACTACACCGGTGGCTGCGGAGTAGATCAGACCCCTCTTGGCAAGAACCTGAACATCAAGAAACTGGTGACGTATTATTACCCAGGCGATGGTTCCGCACCCGATCATCAGCGCCAGGGAGAGAAGGATAGCCCTGGTCCAGTCAGGAAGATGGAGTGAAGGCAGCGCGATCGACACCATGCTGACGACGATGTAAATGCCAACGCTGAGACCTATACCGACCTGCAGGATCGAAACCTGGAGGCGGAGACGCTCGTTTGCCAGGCTCCTGTGGGTCCGTCTCAGGAAGTAGATCGCGAGGATGACGTACAATACGTTCACCGCTGCCCACAGCTGGATATGCGCCCGGTAGATAAGCCTGAAAAGCGTGGCGAAGAGGAAGGCGGCAAAATCGATGACCTTGAGGAAAGAATTGAGCAGTCCCCCCCTACCGCTCAGATTGATCGAGTCGAGCAAATCGGGATTTATCAGGAAAAGCAGCACCAACAGCAGGTGGAACAGGTAGGGGAGGTAAACCAGCCAGATAAGCCGGGGATGGCGCTTCAACACCTCGGACTCGCGAGGGAAGACCAGGCTGAACAGTATGAGTGTTGGGAAGAAGAACTCCCAGATGACGGTGAGCTGACGGACGTTCTGGATGGAGAGTGCGGTCTCTGTGGCCGCCCCGATGGTTTCGGCTGTCACCGCTTCGCTCAAGGAAACCCCGACCGCCCCCATAAGCGAACCAAGCCCCCCGAAAAAGAGCATCGCGGCCGTCACCCTGTTCAGTCGTCGTCCAGGGCTTTCCCGGAAAATCATGACTCCCAGCAGCATGAGCAAAAGACCACCCGCCAGGAAAACCCCGACCTGCAGCCCCTGCACCGACATAACTATCTTTTTTTAACCATAACCACCTCAGTCCCGGTGGCCGAAGGGGATACTTCCACATCGTCCATCAGTGATCTAACGATCAGAAGTCCCCTTCCGTTCGGTTTAGTCAGATTCTCCGGTAAGAGTGGATTCTCGACAGCACCCAGGTCGAACCCTTCGCCCTGGTCTCGTACGGTGATACGTATCGTCCTGTCGTTAATTTCGAATCTGATGGTTACATATTTATCCACCCTCATATGATTGCCGTGCTGAATGGCATTGATAACCGCTTCGGTCACAGCTATACAGACATCCATCCGCACCGTCTCGCTCATCTGAAGCTTTTTGGTGATCTTATCGGCGAGCCGTTCAGCCTTCACCACCGCATCCTGGCGGCTGCGGTATCTCTTCTCTATATCAGTTTTCAAGACTTATAGCTGGCGACGGCGTCTTCGGTGTTACTGTATATATCAAAGACCCGATCGAGTTTGGTGATTTTAAGAACCTCCTCGATCTTCTCGGTAACACGTGCCAGCCGAAGATCTCCGCCGCTCTTGCGCAGGGCTGAGAGCCCTCCTATCAGGATCCCGAGTCCGGACGAGTTCATCCAGGCCACACCTTGGAGGTCGACAACCACGCTCAGAGTGCCATTGTCGATCAACTCATGAAGTTTCTCGTGGAGAGATGTGGCATCCGGCCCCCCCATTATCTTACCCTGCAGGTGCAGGACGGCTACATCGCCACTAACGTCGTGCTGTATCTGCATGCTTACATTTCTCCTGTATTGTTCTTCAGTCCTCCGGCACGACGCTCGGAGTTCAGGTTTGCAGCGGGTGCATACCGGAGCTACCGCAACTATCCAATATGAAGTAAAGTTGGATGTGTAGTCCAGTATCCTTCAGAAAAATCTGTGAGTTTAAGATACCCGGCTTCCACGCTGCCTTCTTGATACGTTCCACCGCCCGCGTCACTAAAACTTTTTTCTCAGTGCCTCCGCCACTACGGAGGGCACATGTGCAGTAACGTCACCCCCCAGGCGAGCCACTTCACGCACTATAGAGGAGTTTACATAGGTAAATCGCTCGGAGGGCATCAGGAAAATCGTCTCTACTTCCGGGTAGAGCGACTTGTTCATAAGCGCCATCTGGAACTCGTACTCGAAATCCTTCACGGCCCGCAGTCCCCTGATAATCGCCGCAGCCTTGCGCATCCGAGCGTATTCGGCCAGTAGTCCGCCGAATGTTTCGACTGTAATATGGTCACTGCCGGCAATCGAGGTGATTGCCAGCTCAAGGCGCTCCTCTATTGTGAACAGCGGGGTTTTTTCGGTGTTCTCGGCGATGCAGATGACGATCTCGTCGAAGATATGCGACGCCCGCCGGACGATGTCGAGATGCCCGTTGGTGATGGGATCAAACGTACCAGGATATATAGCCAGTCGCGACACAACCAGGTCTCCTACGACGTGTCGAGGTCCATCCAGAGGCTGAGGAGCGTTTCCCCGAACGACTCCTCTCTGTCAGGCAACAACCCATGGGGCGCCAGTGGCGGATCCCCCCTGTGCTCAACTATCAAGGTACCGCCTGGAACGATTAGTTCCAAGACACTCTCTTCCAGCAGCTTCTCCAGGTTCTCATATCTGTAGGGGGGGTCACAGAAACAGAGTTCGAACAGCCTGCCCTCCTCTTTCAGGGCTGCCGCCGCACGTGCTGCCTCGATCGGCATGATCTCGGCTCTGTCACTATAGCGGGCCTTCTCTATGTTTTTCTGCAGGCAGTTAAGTGCGGGCTTCCAATTCTCAACAAAGAGAACCGATTCTGCGCCCCGGCTAAGGGCTTCAAGACCTACCGCTCCGGCACCGGCAAACAGATCGAGCACCCGTATCCCCGAGGGGGGACCGAGAACATCGAATATCCACTCACGAACCCGTGACGTTGCAGGGCGCGTTTGGTGTCCCTTCGGGGCGGAGAGGATCATCCCGCGCCGCTGGCCGCCCGTTAAGCGGATCATACCTCCAGGGGGGCCAGTGCTCCGCCGGCACAGAGTGCGAAGGCACCCAGGTTACTCTGGATGAGAGGGCTCTCCACCAACGATTCATCCACGCTGAAGATCTTCTGCAGATCCATCACCTCTACACGTATCGAGAGCAAACGCACCAGGGCGGCTAGCAATCTGTCCGGCTCTTCGACGGAACCGGTGAAAACAAGGTGGGACGCCTCAGCAGGGGTTGGACCGGATGCCGCCGGCCATCTTTGGGCAAGTCTCTTCACACACCACACAATCTCTCCGGCAACATCCTCTGGATCATCGGGATCCCAGCTCCTTCGGAAGGGACCTCCTCCCTTTCCCTTCAGCAAGGTCATACCAATCGAACAGACATCATCGATCAGGGCGATCTCCAGGGATTCCGCCTCCAGATATATGACCGCGGCGGGCTGGGCGCAGTCGGTTCGGGCGGCATAGGCTTCAAAAAGCCTCGTTATCGCCCACTGGTCACAGTCCCATTTTGCCACCCGGCAGCCCACCCCCTCAATAACCCGCTCGTATCCCCGAAAGACTCCAGGGTGAGCCCCCCACACATCTACAACGGTAAGATCCCCCTGACGGCCCCGCACCAGGCCCTCAAACCGTAGCTCCTCCGGTGCCTCAGACCCCACCCATCTCTGTCCCAGCTCCCAGCGCGCATGTTCTTTCAGCGTATCCGGGCTTTCGGCTTCTTCCCAGGCGAGGGGGAAAACGGTGCGGAGCACACTGCGGCCGTCCAGGACTACAACTGCATCGCCCCGTTCTATTCGGGCCCTGTCGAGGGCGCGGTCAAGCGCTTCCCTGAGGCGTTCGACACCGCCGGAACATAACTGACCCCGATGCTTGGCATTGAAAGGCAGCAGTCCGGCCCCTGCGGCTGCGAGCCGCGGGCCGTCGTTCAGTTGTTCCAGGTTGGCAAATCGGAAAGTACGGTCGGCGAACTTTAATCCCAGCACACCGTAGCCGGACGGCTAGTCCCCTTTACGACCCTGGAGCCAGGATGCTTCTCCATCTTCGATCCGCCCGATTCCATGGCGATCCTTCACTGTGATTGAAATACCTTCGTTCTTCACAATCAACAGGTAATCCGAGGAATCGACCGGAGATACATAGAAGCGGCGTATGCGTTGCCGCGGCTCCACTATCTTCCACAGATCAGTTTCCCGTATCGAGTCCCCGAGGGCGTAGTAGGTTCCCAGCGGAGTAGAAACGGTATCTACCCGCATCGAGCGAACGTTATTGATGTAACTCAGCAGGCTATCCGAATCGGAAGTATAGTACTGCCTGCCCTCGAAGAAGAATTTCTCTGCCAGGTATATGTCGACCAGATGAAGCCTGGTCAGTAATACCCGCTGTTCCTCAATCTTCCGTTGGCGCATCGGAATGAATATCGTCGCAAGTAGGGCGGCGGTGAAAACCAGCATCATGAACTTCCAGAAGATCGAACCACCCTGATGAAAAATCCGGTTCACAAAATACCTCCTGCATCCCACCGAACAGCCCGGCCGAACCCCCATCCGGGAACCAGGCCTTGGACAACCGCGCGGTATCATAGTGAGCACCTTCGGGACCGTCAACGCCATTCCCCAACAGTTACGAGTGGGCGAAAACGGGCCAGCGTGGCGGGGCCGATTCCGGGTACATCGAGGAGGTCATCCGGTCCCCAGGGGTCCCTGCGCTGAGCCCGCCAGTCAACTATACGTCGGGCCAGGACAGGACCTATACCCGGAAGCATCTGCAGCTGCCGCTCGTCGGCTGTGAGCAGATCCAGCGGCCGCTGCTCAGTCGGCTCCTCAATGGTATCCCCTTCTGAATAGACGCGCCCGGACCGCGGATCGTGTAGAGAGGCCACGCCCGTCGAGTCAGGCGTGAGCACCCCCCTTAAAACGGTTATGGGAGGCGGCGGCGGACGGAGCGCCTCTGTCGTATGCCACAGTGTGCCTGCGATCGTGGCCGCAAGCAGAATACGCGCCAGCCGGCGTTCTGCCGGTGTGAAAGACGAAGACATTGTTCCATACCCTACCGGGGGGCAGGTCATTGGTTTCCGGATGGATACTTGTTAGTTCGGGGGGTAAAGAACTCCTACGAGCACCTTCCCGACGGCGGCCAGGCTCTCGGCGCTCACCTTGTCGAAGGTATCCTCCCTCGTGTGCCAATACGGGTAGTCACTAATCTGTTCTGTGATGTCTATTGACGGGATGCCCGCATCGCGGTTGAGGATCCAGTGGTCATCGTACAGGGATGAAGGGTATCCACCCTGTTTGAATTGACTCACACCCAGGGCGGCGGCCAGGTCCCACACCTTTTTTACCACATCCGGGGCATAGTCGAGTGAAATCTGTTCTCTGTAGTAGGTGGCTTCCTTGTCGCCGACCAGATCCACGAGGATAGCGAACCACGGTTTGTAGCCGGTCTGCCTGGCTACACTTGCGAAGTAGCGGCTCCCCTGGAACCAGTTTTCGAATTCCGGGTACGCACCGGCCAGGCCAATATCTTCGGCGTCGAACAGCACAATATCCACCCCGTAAACCGGTTCATGCTCGGCCAGTATCCGGGCCATCTGCAACATGATCGCCGTCCCGGCCGCTCCGTCGACCGCACCGTCTATAGGCTCATCCACAGGCGGGACCTCCTGGTCGGCCACCGGCCTGGAGTCCCAGTGGGCGCACAGCATGATACGGCGCCGCTTCTGGGGGTAGAAGCTGGCGATGAGATTTGTCGATGTCACCGATTCCCCGGAGAAGGGGTTGTAGGAGGTGAAAGGCTGGCGCTGAACGACTTCGGCAAGGGGTTCAAGGAATTCCTCCATCCACTCGAGGGCCTGGAGGTGCGCGTTTGTCCCCGGAACACGGGGACCGAAGTCGGTCTGTATCTTAACCAGCGCGAGTGCTGCCTCCCCGTCGAATTCAGGGCCAGAGCGGGCGGCACTGCCCGAAGAGCACCCAGCGGCCGCGACCAGAATCAGCGCAGCCGGCAGTGAAAGTATGAATCGAGGTGTCCGCAACGGCCGTCTCCCCTGCGTCAGTTGAAGAAAAGGTTCACGTACGCGGCTATCTCGCGCACTTTTCGTGTCCGGCCCATCATCCGATCCTCGATGTTCTCGATAGTCATATCGAAACCGCCCTGGACCCTGCGGCTGAAATTATAGCGTACGTTCGGCCGCAGTGACCACGTGGCTTTCGAATTAGTCGGGACGAATCTAGATTCGGGATCCTCTTCATCACCGATCCGTACCTCGGTGATCTCGGAGCTGCGTACCAGCCCGAGAAAGATGTCAACATTGCTTGTGAAACGGAGCGGCTTCTTGAAGAATGGTATCTTGATCCCCTGCGGCGCGCTGAATGAGTATGAGAGATCAACCCGGAAGTTGGAGTTACTGTTCCTGGTAACACTGGTTATACCGGTCAGCTGCCGCCTCAGCGATACCACACTGCTCCGGCTCAACGAGATCCCAAGACCGTTATTGAGTGTGGTCTGCGCCGCCAGCAGCGGCTGGAACCCTTTTACCACCATGCTGCTGTATGGCTTGCGGACACCGATCGCATCATCGCTCAGCTGATCCGTCTTATCGCTCGTTCGGCGGTAGCTGGAAGAGAGATTGATCGCGCTGGTCAATTGTGAGAACTTCCACACTTTCTGCAGACCCGACCACTGCAGGCTGACCGCAGGCCAGGTAATAGTTTGAGAAAAGGTCGACTTCGATTCACTGAGCCGGTTGATCCAGTTCCATTGAGGCCGCATATCTACATAGGCGGAGAGGGGTAACTGAACGCCGGAGTTCAGATTGATCCGCCGGATGGTCCGGATGGTCGACTGCTGGGTCGCGGCCGCGGCCGCACGTACCACATCGGGTGTCTCTTTCAGCCCGAATCGATAGGCCAGCGAAGGACGTCCTGTCAGGTTGTACTGGTTTCCCGTGCGTTCCTGGGAGAAGTTGAGCATCACGGGGGTCAGGTTCGTGACCAGCCGCCGGATGTCGTTTATCAGTTTGGTGAGTCCCGCAGCACCTTCCAACTGCTTCGGCATCCCCAGGAGCTGGACCGGCTGGATCGTGTAGTTTGCGTTCGCATCGACGTTCGAAACAACGTCCCGGCCAAGCTGGATCTCCTCGCCCTCGGGTGTGACGCGTGTGTTGAATCTGGGGTCGTTGTTCTCCCTGTATTCTGCTGTGTACTGGTAGCGTTGCGTCATCCACTTGAAAGTTCCGGGTTCGTAGAGCGCATCAAATGCCTGCCGGCGCCTGACTTCCCTGCCCAGATTCAGATCGCTCGGCTGCCAGCCCTGGGTGAAGTCGCGGTTGAGATTGAGATCGTAGGTCATGCGCAGCGAGCCAAGCGGTCGCATCCCAAGCCTGTACTGCTCAGTGGCTGTGAATGAATACCTGGTACGGATCTGCCCGGTGCGGTCCGCCACCTGTTCATCCACGCGTTGAGTGCCCAGAGAATATGTCAGGCGGGTCGGCAGTGGGTTGAATGTCGTCTCGCGCAGTGACCGGGGAAGGAAGGGAATCAGGCGAAGCGGATGCCACTCGGCCGTCCTCGTCGGGGAGAGGTCGTAACCGAATGAGCCCTGCATCTGGGAAGATTTATTGATCGGATTAACCGGGCTGCGCCCATCCCTGCGGCTTCCGGTGAACGAGAGGTTCATGCGGTCTATGGTCCAGGCGATCAGGGAACTCTCGCTGGGTGCCTGCTTCCTGAAGGAGATGGAAACGCTCTGGTCGCTCTGGTAGGTCTGGTGCTGGTATTTATCTCCTTCCTTCAGAACCAGATCCGATCCGGGCAGGTATTTCGGCAGGCTGCGGTTGTGCCGCCAGTTGAACGTGAGTGGAATAAGAAGCCCCCACTTCTGCTTCGTGAACCTGTCCAGAGACATTTGCCAGGAGAACGCGGTGCTCGTGGTGGTGCTCAGCGAGCCGCGTTTCTCCCTCAGCCCGTGGAAGTCGGCTGTCCTGCGGCTGAAGCGGAAATCGATGGTGCTCAGGTCCGCTATCTGTGCGCGAAAGCCGATGCGTGTCGCCCCACCCTGATCCCTTCTGACATCCACCACCCGCATCTCGTCCGCCCAAATCTCACCGTCGATCGGCAGTGTAGGGTGCCGGTTGATAACCCCGATCGACAGGCGCCTTATGTTGGTGAGGCTGGGCCGTCCCCGGACCCGCAGCGGCCCGGCGGTGGTATCGGGTACTCCAGTCTGCCCCTCCCAACGATCCAGCAGAGCAATCTTCAGAGCGGTGATCTCGTCGAAGCGGATCTTCACATGGTTTCTTTCGTCCCAGCCCGGATAGACGCGCGTGTGGTATTCGTAGAAATTGTTCTCGTCGGCACCGAACCTGAGGAAACCCTCTATATAGCTGGTGTCCTGGCCGGCCACCCACGTTTGGGCTGGCCTTGCGTTCATGAACATCTCGATGCCGCGGTACTGGGTGAAATCCTCCGCCTTGATGATCGTCCGGAAAACTTCCCCTTCCACACCTGCAGGGATCTGCGAGAACGTAACGGCGAGCGACTGTTCCTGACCGAGCAGGTTCGTGATGCGGTCGCGTACCGGAACCACGCCGGGAGGCGGGGTATATTCCCCTGCATTATCGAAAGTGTTCCGTATACTCACGCGGACCGTTTCAGGAGGCAGCGTCACGTCGTCCACCACGACGGGGCGTTCCCGCCACCGGTTGCCCACAATGTCGATGGTCGCGACCGAGACGAGGTATGCCGAGGTATCCGGGGATCCGGTCACCCACAGCCTCACGTTCTGGACCAGAGAGAGATCGGGTGAACCCACCGTTTCCATCACATCGGTCAGCGGGATCCTGTAAAGCCGCCACGAGTCCTTCTCCCGCCAGGTTGAAGGGTCCCGGTCACCCCCCGCCACGTAGACGCTGTCGACAGATTCAGGACTCAGATTGATCACGTATGAGACGTAGTTGTTCGACCTGTCCAGGTAGCCGTTTCTGTTGATGTCTTCTGTGTCCGGGCGCCCCTGCCGGTCGGGGTCGAGCTTGCTGTTCTCGGTACCGTTTACCCGGGTATAAATGTTCGGATCGGTATACCTCCAGTTATCGGAGGCCGGGTCATCGGGGCTCCGGCCGGGGTACCAGAGCGGGTTGGAGTAGAGCTGCCCGAAACGGTTCTTCTTCTCTTCCAGGGTGGGATAATCGAGGGGATTCTCACTGGCGTGGAGGATGTAGAAGTCAAGCTCCTGCTCGTCACCGAGGCCATCCAGCCCTATGTCCTCACCCGCGTCGATCACCCCGTTTCGCACCCCGTTGGGAGCCAGGTCCTCGGTGTTGAGCTCCCCGTTGCCGTTCGCGTCCTCCGATATGGTTCCCAGGTCGACATGGAGTTCACCCTGGTAGCCTTGTATCCATAGCTCGAGATACTGCATCTGCGTCAGGTCGGCAGCGCCTGCAGCCACTGCCTGCTGCACCCCGTTCCAGCGGCCGTACAGTACGGTCGTGTCCCACTGGTAGGCGCCCGCCGGCCACGGGCTGGGCTGGTTGGGCACCAGAACCAGTTTCAGAACGTTGACCAGATTGGAACGGATATCGGTCTCTTTCTGGGGCCAGATATCGCGGCTGTTGACCCGTTGCCATGGATTGTACCAGATAAGCCTTGCGCGCTCTTCGGCCGTACGTCCCACCGGTATCGATGAGGGTGACCACCGGCCGCGCCCGATCCCGAAGCCGGTGATGTTTTTTGCGCCTTCGAAGTCGTCCACCAGAGCCTCGCCGGTAGTATTCGGATCCGGGATGCTTCTGGCGACCTCGGCCTCGAAATCCATGCGGGAGGGCGCCTCAGTCCGGATGAGTGGCAGGGCGTCTACCGCCCGGGTAAGCCACCGGGGGTCCCACTGCAGCACGGCGTTGGCGTCCCATACCACCATCCTGCTCGGTTCCCTCCCCAGACGCACTCTCCGATCGAGCGTCCGCTCGCTGCGCGAAAGCACCATCCCCGAAATGGTCCCGACCTGGCCAAGCTGGTACTCGGCACGAGCACCCAGCAGCACCTTCTGCTCAAGCTGGATCAGGGGGCTGTATTCGTAGTCAACCCGCACGTCAGCCGTGGGGTCCTTGATTGCGTCGGTGAGGAAAGTGATCTCACCGGTGAGGTAGTTAATCTGGTAGTCGTTACCCCTGCTCAGGCGGCGCCCGTTCAGCGTAACAACCTCGCTTCCATCCAGGATGTTCGTGGCAGGCAGCGAGTAGCTGACCGCCCGGGTGGAGAGCTTGATTTCGAGGTAGTACCTGGAAGCCTGAGTCAGAACGCGCCGGTCGATCGTGTCGTACATGTCGACCTCTACCTGCAGGTCGGGATTCTTGAAGGGTTCCAGATCGGGGAATATCAGCTCGCCCCTTGCCAGGTTCAGGTAATTCTCGTTCAGATCGATGTTGCCGTCGGGCGGTGTGCCCGGGATTTCGCCCCAGCGGTCCAGACCGAGGATCTGAAGGTAATCGATACCGTTCTGGGTGTACTCATCCTCCCCCGAAGGCGGGTCGTAGAAAATGCGGACCTGGAAGCCCTCCGGGGGGATATTCCTGGAGCCCAGGTAATAGACACTGCGCAGCTCGTACCTCCAGGTCCTGTCCTCCGGGCGGGGATCCATCGGCTTGATCAGTTTCATGATCAGCGGCGTTTCCTGATTGTCGGGAGTGGGCATTGAACCCACAACATCCCCCCCGGCGGTCCTATAGACCGCCCCGAGCACATCTTTAGGTCCAAGGCTCACATTCAGGGCAATGAATCCCCCCGCCCGGTTCACGTAATACTCTTCAGGGCTCAGTTCGTGGAACGATCCCCGGTGAGCGTCACGTGTGTCGAGGGATGAAGGGTTGGATGGATCGAAGTGCGCTTCGGCGTTTTCCACCGCCGCCTTTTCTGTATCGTTCTGATAGCGCTGGTCGTCCACGAAAAGGTTGATCGAGACTATCGAGTCGGACGGTACGAAGGTGCGGTCTGGAAAGCGGTCCCTGTAGCGGTAATCAAGGAAATAATAGGTGCCCAACAGAGGTTCAATATCCGGGCGGCGTATCATGGTCTCTTTCGCACCGGCCTGGAAGGTAGCTTTTTGTCCTGAACCTTTCTCCTGGCTTGCCAGCGCGGTCAGAGTCAGACCCCCCAGCCTCGCTGTTCCCTTGATCCCGAAGAGTCCCTTAGCGCCCCGGTTGAAGCCCACGAACTGGGAGCCGGGCAGGCTGAACTCGGTGTTGCCGGCCACGATCTCCTGGATGACCTCGTCCTCATCGCCCCTGTATCTGACATTTATCCGGTTCTCCAGATCGGTCAGGGCCCGGCTGTCCTGCTCGACCGAGACCTCGATCTTGCTCCCCACGCTCCCCACTATCTGGAACCTTGAATCCTGCTCCATGTTCAGGGCCGGAAACTTGCTGGTGTACGCCGTTGCGGTCGATACCGCACCTTCAGTCCATTCGCTGCGACCGCTGAAACGGATCCTGCGGTTTCCGGATACCCTGAGTCCCGCCCCCCCTTCGCCCACGACACTGGAGAGACCCCTGGGAATGGTTATAGGAATCTCGAACTCCAGCAGGCCCCTCTCACCCTCCTCCTCCACCTTCTGCGATTCGAAAAAACCCGCCAGGAGCATCCTGCGGGCCTGCTCCCCGCTTACCCTCTCAAGGTATTTTTCAAACCCCACGACCGCAGGCCGCTGGACCTCCCGGGTTCCGTACAGGGTCTGGAAGTAGATTTCAGCATGGCCCGGCTGGACGACAACGCGCTGGCTGAAGCCGGGCATCGCACCTATCAGGTACAGCCCTCTCCGTCCCAGCGGGACCGGTGAAGGGAGTCTTCCCCTGGGAACCCAGGGAGTGGTCATGTTGTCATATACACCAGCAAGGAGGTACTCCCGGACTCCGACGCGACCCCGCACGGGACCTTCCTCCTGGGCTGATGCGGCGGGCGCAGGGAAGCCCATGCAGAAACAGGCCAGCAGAACGGCAGGTTTCCATACAGCTATACGGTGGGATCGAGAGGCCACCCGGTGCTCCCTTGCTGGTTCACTTACGCGCGACGTCCACCGCTGGGGACGTCAATCAGATGCCGCGATCACAAGGTGCCTGGGAAGCCCTCCTGTGTGCAGGACGGTTACCGGATGGACACTATCTAAACTGTAAGTGTAAGGTATATTCGTGATCGAAAACAAGTCCACTTTCCCTGCCCATGCCGCCACTTTGTGGGCTGGCCTGAGACGGCCCAACCTCATTATACTCGAAAAACCGTGAGAATCCTGTCCCGCTACATAGTCAGGGAACAACCGGCCCCTTTTCTGCTATCTCTGGCGATCCTTACCTTCCTCTTCCTGATGGATTACCTGATCGAGATCCTCGATCTGATCATAGGGAAGGGTCTGGAGGTTCAGGTCGTTGTCGAATTATTCATATACAACATCGCCTGGATGGTGGCCCTGACCGTCCCGATGGCGGTCCTCGTTTCGGTTTTGATGGCTTTCGGACGGCTCTCCCAGGACGGCGAGATCACAGCCATGAAGGCCAGCGGTGTTAGCATTATCCGAATCAGCATCCCGGTCCTGTTGCTGGGCGCAGTCGTTGCGGTCGCTCTGGTGCGCTTCAATGACCGGGTCCTTCCAGATTTCAACTACCGTGCCAAGACACTTACCTCCAACATCAGGATGAAGCGTCCCTCGCTGGCCCTGAGGCCCGGCGTTTTCGTCGAGGGGGTTCAGGGATATACGCTGTACCTGGACGAGATAGATCCGCTCAGCTCCAGGGTCGATGGAGTCACCATCCTGCAGCACGCGGACTTCGCCCCACCCGATCCGCCGCGGATTATCCAGGCTGAATGGGGGCTTATGAGCTTCGACGAGAAGGGAGAGACCATCAACCTCGACCTCCGGGACGGAACGATCACCGAAGTCCGACACGGGCAGACGCGTATACACCAGTTCGGCAGGCTGATGACCTTCCTCACCGTAGAGGGCACCCAGCTGCAGCGCAGCGACACGGGGGTGAGGGGTGACAGGGAACTGCCCATTGCGGACATGAGGGCCAGGGCTGCGGCGCGGGACTCGAATTCGGTCCGCAACCTCTACCAACTGGCTGCCCTGCCCCATACTTTTCTGGAGCGCGTGGTAAGGGGAAAGCCGGTAGATATCTCCGAGGGCGGCAAGGCCCTTCAGCCACAGGGGCGTGTGCTGGCCGCCCACAAAACCCTTCTCAATCAGCTTCGGTCTGCCGACCGCAACGTCACTTTCTTCAGAGGCCAGAGTAACCGCTACCTCGTTGAGATCCACAAGAAATACTCCATACCCTTTGCATGCGTGGCCTTCGTACTGATCGGCATACCGTTGGGGATCATGGCGAGGCGCGGAGGAGCTATCATCGGGTTCGGGTTCGCCCTCATCCTTCCTGCTCTACTGGATTTTCCTGATATTGGGAGAGGACCTTGCCGACAGGACCCTCCTGGATCCATGGCTCGCCATGTGGCTGCCGAACATCCTGGTCACAGCGGCTGGCATATTCCTGCTCTTCCTGGGGGTCTATCATCAGACCTTCATCCAGTGGCAGGTCCTGGCCAGAAAGATCCCGGGCCGCCTGGGCCAGCGGCTCGCGGAACGCATTGCCGCGGCGGAGCGGGTGGAGTGAAATGAGGATCCTGGACCGGTATGTTTCGAGGACCTTCCTGCTGGTCCTTTTCGGCGCCATCGTGGCCTTCGTCGCAGTATTCGTGATAGCGAACCTGACGGAACGAGTCGAGGATTTCATCGACCACGATGCCCCGCTTATTGCTCCGGTCCTCTACTACCTTTACTACATCCCGTATATAACGGTCCTCACCCTACCCATAGCCATGCTGCTGTCCAGCCTCGCGACCATCGGAGGGCTGGTACGTTCCAACGAGCTGCTCGCCCTGAAGGCTTCCGGCATCAGCTCTTTCCACCCGATCAGGACGATCGCTATCCTTTCGCTCTTCGTCACACTCGGGGCGTTTGCTGTCGGCGAGACCGTCGTTCCGCGTACAAACGAAGCAAAAGAGATGATCTGGAACCGTTATATCACCAAAAGCGGATCCGTATCGCGCACGAGCATCATCAACCGCACCCTCGATCTGGGCGAAGGACGGATGCTCTTCGTAAAGCGCTACAACACGACCGAGCAGCAGGCGCTGGATGTTACACTGGCCGAGAGCTCCGGGATCCATGTGAGGCGCCTTCTGCAGGCACAGAGGATGCGCTATCTGGAAGACGAACTCTTATGGCAGTTCGATACAGCCACCGAGAGAATATGGGACGACGGTAAAGAGACCTTTCTGGAGCACCGAAGCCTGAAGGAAGACCTGCCGCATCTGAGCCCCGCGGAGCTGGCCGCCCGGCGCAAGGAACCCGAGGAGATGGGCTACGCCGAATTGCACGACTACGTGAACCGTGGACTGGCGCGGGGACGGGACGTCACGCGCGCCCTCGTGGACCTGCACATGAAGGTATCGCTGCCCTTCGCCAACTTCATCATCGTCCTGTTCGGCACCGCCCTTGCAGCGGTGCGCAGGCGCACCGGCCTGGCAGTGGGCTTCACAGCCAGCGTCTTCATCTGCTTCTTCTACTACGGATTCATGGAAACCGGCAGAGCCTTCGGTTACAACGGCGATCTCCCGCCACTGATGGCAGCCTGGATAGGCAACCTCACCTTCGGATTCCTCAGTATCTATTTCCTGCGCCGGGCCCGGTTCTAGTATCCCCTTCGTGCACCGGACACGTTTCTGGTATTCCACACAGGTCATATTCATAGAATCACTATTCTTCTGATAACTTTTCCTGAACTAATCCCTTGACAATAATGAATTGCTGTATTAGTGTATGGGTCAACTAATACACTGATATGCTTGGATGGTTATGACAGTTCTCCTTCACATCGATCCGGCCGATACACGTCCCCTCTACATTCAAATAATGGACGAAATCCGCCGGGCCCTCGTGGTAGGGACTCTTGAACCTGATGCACCGCTCCCCTCGGTCCGGCAGCTTGCAGCGGATCTAAGGGTCAACCCCAACACCGTGCAGCAGGCCTACAGGGAACTCGAACGGGAGGGCCTTATCTACGTCCGCCGTGGCCAGGGAACCTTTGTCTCGGCATCAGCCCGGCCCGACAGCGAGAGGAAAACAATCTCTTTCCAGGTCGCTGAACGCGCGCTGCGTGACGCCTACAGACACGGCCTGAGTGTACGAGAACTGATAACAGCCATTGATGAAACCGCCGGCCGTACAACAACACCTGAGATAAAATCAGAGGGAGCCGCCGGATGACGTCTTCAATTCCCACCAATCTCGAATCGGAAAATCCTGCGATCCGAACCTCATCTCTTGCCAAGAGCTTCCGGAGTAACCGAGCGCTGGCCGGTCTGGATCTCACCGTGCCGGAGGGAGCCTTCTACCTACTTGTCGGACCTAACGGTTCGGGAAAGACCACAACCATGCGGATACTCCTGGACCTGGTGAGGCCCGACTCGGGCGAGGTCGAAGTCTTCTCCCTCCCGCCCGGCAGCAGGGGGGCTTTAGTCCGCGCCCAGATCGGCTACGTACCCGAGGGGAGTGTAACCGGATACGAATGGATGAGGGTAGGACGGCTCCTGGAGCACCACGGTTCTTACTTCCCATCCTGGGACGTCAAATATGCGCAATCACTGGCCGAAGCACTGGATATCGACCTGGCCAGGAGGCTCAAGAAGCTCTCTAAAGGGGAGACACGCCGGATCCAGCTCGTAATGGCACTGGCACACCGTCCTCCACTTCTTCTTCTTGACGAACCGATGGACGGCCTCGACCCGCTCATCAGGGACCGGGTCATCGAGATACTGGTGGCCCACCTCTCAGAGACCCCCTCCACTGTCCTCGCCTCCACCCACCATATCCAGGAACTTGAAAAGCTCGCCGATCACATGGGAGTTCTCTTTGAAGGGCGCCTGCTCTCGCAGAACTCGAGGGAGGAGCTGCACCGCACACTGAGGCGCTACATGCTGGAAGTGCCCCGGGAATGGAGCGGTGCTCCCGAACTGAACGATGCCATCGTCCACCGTAACGGAAGTGGACCGGAGATCGCCTGGGCGGTATGGGGCGAACCGGAGCAGGTAGCACATAAGCTGAAGGATTCGGGTGCGACCGTGAGGAACGTTACCGCCCTCCGTCTGGAGGAAGCGGCCCTGGCCATACTGGCAGGCAAGGAGGCCGAGTGATGCAGACGATAGCTCTCAGGACAACGCCTTCGGCGACGACACTGTTTTCAAACCAGTTCAGGGTATTGCTGATCCGCTGCAAATGGGACATTCTCATCCTTGCCGGACTCATGTTCTTCTACCAGTTGATAGCGCTGCCCGGTCTGGGAGATACCGCTGAGTTATTCAGCTCTTCGCTATTCATAGACGGCGCCCTCGGCCAGCCTGGACATTTCATATTCATGTTTATAGTAGTATTGTGGTCGGCCAGAACATGGGCGGATCTGCCTCCTGGACGCCGTGCATCCTTCCTTTCCTACCCCGTCGACCGGATGTCACACCACGCAATCAGGGTCCTGGCAGGTGCGGTCATCCTGCTGCTTGTTATGGCGGCGTCATGGCTGTTGGGTGCAGCGGTCTGTGAGATAGCGGCGCCGGGAAGCAGCTACTTCAGTCAGGAAGGATACTACGGCTGGGGCTGGCTGCTCACGCTGGTTGGACTGTTCAATGTATATCTGTTCGGAACCATACTCGCGCTGATGTTCAGGAGGCCAGAGCAGTGGTTTATCTTGCTCCTCCTGGGACTCCCCATGCTCCTCTTTCTCCTGTTTCTCCTGGGCTTGACCCGTCCGCACTTCATCCCCATAGTAATCAACTTGATATTCGGCTTGCCTTACGGACTGTTCGCGGGGTTCGGGTTCGCACTTATCGGATCAGATTCAGGATTGTCAGTGTCACTGCCCGATCTGCCACTGGTCCTGCTCTGGAGTTTCATCCTGGCCTCAGGAGTTCTGCTTGCGGCAAATATCCGCAGGGAAGAATGAATACCTCAGCCTGTGATGACCCCCCATAGCATGTTGACGAGGATTATCGTTAGGGTGATCGGGCAGAGGAACCGGACGAGGAAGCTCCAGATCCTACGGAACCGGAACACATTTCCTTCGCTTTCCACTTCGGCACTCGCGGCCTTCACGCCCCACTTCCACCCGACGAAGATACTGATCAGCATCGCGCCGATGGCCAGCGAGTATTGACCGAACACAACGAAGAGGAACGAAAGGAAGTCCATCCCTATCCCCGGCAGATCGGTCAGCCAGGAGACGGCGCCGTTCCCCAGAGCGGATGGAATACCCAGCACAAATGCCATACCGCCCAGCATCAGTCCTGCCTTCCTCCTGGAGATCCGCTTCTCATCCACTATGTATGCTACGCCTACCTCCAGCAGCGAGACGCTGGAAGTGATCGCGGCGATCCCCAGCAGCAGAAAGAAGCCGGTCCCGAAGATGATACCGCCGATCGGTGCCGGGGGCATCTCACCCAGCAGAGATGTCAGCACCACGAACACCATACCGGGGCCGCCCTCCTGAAGGCCCAGTCCGGCGTGGAATAGCGTCGGAAAGATGATGAGGCCGGCCAGGATGGCGATCGCCGTATCGAGCCCGCCTACCCACAGAGTGGAGGAGACCAGATCCTCCCTCTTTGCGATGTAGGAACCATAGGTGATCATGGTACCCATCCCGAGGCTGAGGCTGAAGAAGGCCTGCCCTGCCGCCGCGAGGACGACCTTCAGATTGATCAGGCTGAAATCCGGCTTCAAATAGAACAGAAGACCCTCCCGGGCACCCGACAGCGTCACCGCCCGAATCCCGAGAAGGACCAGCAGGATAAGCAGGATCGGCATCAGCACTTTTGTCCAGCGTTCAATCCCGTCACGCACACCCCCGACGACGACGTAGACCGACAGCGCCATAAAGACCAAAAGGTAACCGATGGCACTCAGGGGATTGCCGGACATCCCTTCAAAGATGGCCAGGGTATCGACTCCCGGCTTAAAGGTACCCACCATGCATTTCAAGAGATATGCGACGGTCCAGCCGGCGATTACCGCATAAAAAGAGAGGATGATCACACCGGTGGCGACACCGAGCCCGCCAAGGATCTTCCATGACGTCCCCGGCGCCAGCATCTTGAAGGCACCCACCGGGTTGCGCCGGGCGGAGCGGCCGATTGTGAATTCGGCCAGCATCACCGGAGCTCCGATAAAAATGACGCAAATCAGATATACCAGTACGAAAGCTGCGCCCCCATTGGCCGCCGTATTGGTGGGGAATGCCCAGATGTTACCCAGTCCTATTGCACTTCCGGCGGCAGCCAGGATGAAGGTCAGCTTCGATCCCCAGGTATCGCGGGGCTGTGACGGGGTCGATTCCACTTTCTTCTATCATCCTTCCCTATCGGTGATTGCGGTCTATCTGCACGGTCTGCCCGACCTGCATCCGGAAACGGCCATCATAGTGCATATGAATAGGGTTGGGGCAACCTTCAATCGCAACGGCCCCGCCGGTGGGGTTACCGGTCATTCTACCGGCAGGCCATCTGAATTCAGGGGCGGGCTGCTACCCTTAACAGCAGTTGGTACTTAAAAGCTAACCTTCAGACCTGTGGACACGCCGAGTCCCTTTACTCTACCCGGCGTCAGTCCTGTGTTGGCTATCCCCAGTTCCCATACAAGGGCGCGGAGGTCAAGCCCTAGACCTATTGCGCCAACCAGCCCGTGCCGGCCACCCAGGCTCATGCCCGCACGCAGCGGGAAAATACCCAGTGGACGGTACTCGATCCCCAGCCCCAGACGGGGCATGAGGTTGTATCCCATCCCCCGCGTAAATGCCTGCTCGAATTCGATATTGAAGGCAAGCCGCTTGTAGCGCAGTGTCGTGCCCATCCGCAGCAGGACAGGCACCGGCGTGGAAAAGGATCCTATCTTATTAACTTCGGCGTCATATGAGGTAAGTGTATCGAGGTCAGTCTCCTCCGCTTCCTCGTCCAGCTCCAGGAAAGTGCCAAGATTTATGGTATCCGCTGACGCGGTGAGCCGGACCTCATAAGTGGAGCTGTTCCACGAAATACCGGGGCTCAGGTTCAGCAGACCGATATGGAACGAAACCTGGTCGTTGATGACTCCGGCCACCCCCAGGTCGATTCCGAAGCCTCTTCCCGACACTGCACTGAAAGTGCTGTCGGCTATGACCTCCGGATCGTCCGATTCATCATCCACCAGACCGCCGGGAACACCAGCACTCCGGTACGTATAGACGGCATTGCCGAACATGCCGCTCTCGGTGAAAGTCAGATCGACCAGCCCCTCATCGATACCCGCGTATTGATGCCCCATGTAGTACTTCAATCCAATACCACCATACAATTCGCGGACCGGTACAATGGTCATCGGCAGGTATGCTTCCGCTGCCATCGGCACCTTGAACGCGTAGGAGGCGTGCAGGACGGACACGCTTTCGCTGTTGACCCCGAAATCGCCGAAATTATATGTCCGGTTCAGCTCGTTGCCGTTCAGGACAAGTTCGAAAAGATCCTTCGGGAGACGGGTCTCGATATCTACAATGTGGTAGGCGCCCAGTGCGAAGCGCCCTACCTGGATACCCAGACTGGAGACCTCGGTCATCACATCCACATGGGCGAAATCGCCAAGCGAGTCAAGGAAACTGGACTTCTCCTCATCGTCCAGGAAACTCCCCTGCCAGCGGTTCCACCTCGCTATCGACATGATGTTCTGGTCCACATGGATGGAACCGGCAAGAAGCCGGAAGCTGAAAGAGCGCCTCCCGGGCAACCCCAGAAGTGCCGGGTTCACCAGAGCGGCATCGATATCCCGGAGCAGAGTCCCCCGGCCGCCTGCCATCGAGTAATCAGCTGTGCTGTAGTTGCCCTGTGCCCGGGCGGTATCGGGAAGGGCGAGAATCGACACCGCCGTAAGGCAGATCAGAGCGGCGGGGAGGCGGTTCAAGAGGTAGCGAATCATCACCGGCCACCTCCTCCCCCGCTGTCATCCGGGTCAATTATCGCCCTCAGAGTGGCGAACGCCTTCGTGAAGAGGCGGTCGTTCTTCGCCAGCCGGAACGGTGTGCCCCCTGTAGGCGGAATATCTATGCGCACACCGGTATAGAAGGGCTGCCGGAGCAGATCCCACTTCTCCCTTGTCAGGGTAATCACCGTATCCTGGGCCGCTTCACCGGTGCTTCTTATGGCGAGTACCAGTTCCACATCCGGATCGGTGTAGACCAGCGAGGAATCTGCCGCAACCATCATGCGGACTGTCAGGGGCAGCCCCATGGTGCTGGAAATGGAGTAGGTGAGGGTAACCTCCTGGATCTCCACACCTCCCTCATCCATCTCCAGTCCTTCATCGCTGTATTCCTTGTCGAGCTCGATGCTGATTGATTCGGTGATGTTGAACTGCAGAGGAGTGGAGAAGTAGAGGTCCGCCTGGAACGACGAGTAGCTTGAAACGCTTCCCAGGTAGGTCCCGTCACCTACACTCGCTGAGCCCGAAGAGCGTATGGTGGTCGGGAAGGCATTCAGGAACTGCAGCAGGTTCGCCTCGGTCTCGTTCAGATCGGTCAGAGTATAAACTCTTGTGACAGCTGATGTGTCACCCGGACCGGTGGGAGTGAAACCGGAGGGAACGAGATCGAAGATCAGATTGAGCTGCACCGGATCAGGGGTGCCCCCTTCTCCGATCAGGTTCAGCTGGAGATTTACGGGAAAGTCGATATTGTGCCTGATGGTGAGTTCGAGGTCTACATCGGTAAGTTCGAATTTCCTCGCCTCATCGAAGAGATTACCACTCTCCTCCACCAGCTCGAAAGACTCCTCCGGTATGGAAATAGTGGTCTGGTCGAGTACACCGGTGACCTCCTGGACGACCAGGCCGGTTACAGCGGCCTGCACCGACACCGAATCGGTGCTCGAAAGAGTCACCACCTGGCTCCCGCTGCTTCCGCTGGAGTGGACATTGACAGTCAGCGCGAGTTCCTTGCCGCCCGAGCCGTCATCACTGGGAGCGAGTGTATGGCCGGCCAGGTCGCGCGAGTCGCTGTCCGGCGCACCAGGCGACGCAACCAGGCCCAGCAGGACGGGTGAGCCGGCGCCGTCGGTGATGTTCGGCAGTTCGATAGTCAGATCCAGAGAGATGGGGAGCTGGTTATTCAGGGTAAGGGTGAGGTTGCCTGCTGAGAGGAGAGCAGACTGAACCCTGGTGGAATCGGTGATGGGGATGGTCGGATAGAAGTCGAAATCGATCTCACTTACCTCGGCGGTTGCCGAAGAAACACGCAGTTCCCCTACCGTCACCACGACATCGATCCCCTCGTTGCCGTCCAGATCTTTCACACCGCCCGGTGTCTGGCCCGTGGCTTCAAGGATCAGGTCGTTTCCTGTAGTGACACCGGCCAGTGATTTCTGAACGACCCTGGTCTCACCATCCTCGATGGTACCGGTCGCTGTTACATCGATGTTTACGACCTCGGCATTGTCCGCTCCCTCATCAAGGAGACGGATGCCCAGCGATGTGAAGTCGACGCCGGTACTGTTGGTTACCGAAAGTGTTACTGTTCCTGTATCGATAACCACCTGACTGAAGCCGTCGAAGGGCGGCAGATCCTTCTGGAAACCCGCCGGGATCGAGAAGGCGGGTATCGGGAAACTGCCGGTCAGACCTGCGATCGGTGGATAGAGCGCGTCCAGACGGAATGTGACCGACTGGGGAGGAGCCGAAGGGACGGTGAAGGCCCCGATGGCCTGAGATATCGACTCATTAAGATCGTCTAGCGTTATATCGTCTCCGATCTTGATCTTCTCCAGCGTCTGCTCGAAGTCGATGGCATAAATGCTGTCGGATCCGACGAACACGAAATCCTCATCATCCATCAGGTCGGTGATGTCGAACCACTGATTCAGAAGTGGGAGGTTGAATACGACCTCCCACGAAGGTGCGCTCGGACTCTTTAGAGAGCAGCCTGACACGATGCCGAATATTAGTGCTCCTAACAGAAGAGCCGAATACGACAGCTGTCTGCGGCCGATGGAACGGTCACTCCTCATGAACACTCCTCATTCTATGAGCCTGCAGGCTCCTGGGCCCCGGGAATTCAGCCTGGAACCGCATTGGGCAAGCGGCTGGCCCTGCAATGAGATCAGGTGCCCATCTGCCACGACTTCAGATAGTTCTCCTGCTCCTCGGACAGTGTATCGATCCCTATGTTCATTGTCTCCAGCTTGAGACGCGCGACCCAGTCGTCGATCTCTTTAGGCACGCCGTGGACCCGGACTTCCAGCCCATCCTGCTTCAGAGCCCACTCGCAGCAGAGTGCCTGGACGGCGAAAGACATGTCCATCACCGACGCGGGGTGGCCTTCTGCAGCCGCCAGATTTATCAGCCGGCCCTTGGCGAGCACATTTATCCGCCTCCCATCGGGCATAATATAGGCGTCGACGTGATTGCGAACATTCTCCTCCACGCTTTCAGCCATCTCCTCAACAGTCTTCAGGTCCACCTCAACATCGAAGTGTCCAGAGTTGGCTACCAGGGCTCCATCCTTCATGACCTCGAAGTGTTCGCGTCGGATGACCGATGTGTCGCCCGTGAGGGTAACGAAGAGATCGCCTACCCGTGCCGCGTCGAGCATCGGCATGACCTCAAAGCCATCCATCGCCGCCTCGAGCGCCTTGACATGATCCACCTCTGTGATGATCACCCTGGATCCCTGGCCCCTGAGACGGTTGGCTACCCCGCGCCCGCACCAACCGTAGCCCGCCACAACGCTGATACTCCCCGCCATCAGAATATCTGTGGCGCGGATGACGCCGTCGACCGTCGACTGGCCCGTCCCGTAGCGGTTATCGAAAAGGTGCTTTGTCATCGCATCGTTTACCGCCACGACCGGTATCTTTAACGCCCCGTCGGCATCCATGGCCCGCAGCCGGATAACACCAGTCGTCGTCTCCTCCATCGAGCAGCGCACATCGTTCAGGCTGTCGTCGTACTCCTTGTGCAGGGTGCTTACCAGGTCCGCCCCGTCGTCCAACGTGATGACTGGCCCCCTGTCGAGCGCGGCCCTGATATGCTTGTAGTATGTGGTGGTATCCTCGCCGCGCAGTGCCTGGACGGTGACTCCGTCATGCTCCACCATGCTCGCAGCCACGTCATCCTGTGTGCTGAGAGGGTTGGAAGCGACCAGAACGAGGTCGGCGCCGCCCGCTTTGAGCGTACGCATCAATACCACCGTCTCGGCAGTTACATGGAGGCAGGCGCTTATCGCCCTTCCATCAAACGGTTTCTCCTGTGCGAACCTCTCCCTCACTTTTTCAAGTACGGGCATCTGCCTTGAGGCCCAGTCGGCGCGCCTGCGGCCGCCGGCAGCAAGAGAAGGATCAGCTATATGAGGGAGGACTGGATCAGTCATTGCACCTTCCTCTCTTATGGGACGCCAAACAGCGGTGCTACAGCCGCGAGGCGGTGTCTTTCATCTCGTCGATCATGAAGAGACTCTCCCACGTGAACTCGGGGAGTTCTCTGCCGAAGTGGCCGTAGGCGGCCGTCTTCCTGAATATCGGCCTGCGCAGCCCCAGCTTCTCGATCATCCCTTTCGGAGTCAGCGGGAATATCTCCTGTACGAGTTCGGCGAGCTTTTCGTCGGAGACCACACCGGTGCCGGAGGTATCTACAAGGACGCTGACCGGGTCTGCAACGCCGATGGCATAGGCGAGCTGCACCTCCGCCTGGTCAGCCAGATCGGCCGCCACAAGGTGTTTGGCGACCGCCCTTGCCATGTATGAGGCAGAGCGATCCACCTTCGTCGCGTCCTTTCCGGAGAAGGCTCCTCCGCCGTGGCTTCCGTAGCCGCCGTAGGTATCCACGATGATCTTGCGGCCGGTGAGACCGGTATCGCCGTGGGGACCGCCGATTACGAACCGGCCGGTTGGATTCACGAGGAATCTCGTGTCCCCATCCATGAGTTCCGGAGGGATTACCGGTTCCACGACGTGTTCCATCAGGCCTTCCCTGATGGTCTCCAATTCCGCGTCGGGGTTGTGCTGTGTGGATATCAGGACCGTATCCATACGGACCGGCCCGCCGTCGTCGTACTGCACTGAAACCTGGGTCTTTCCGTCAGGCCTCAGGTAATCGAGGATGCCTTCCTTCCTGACCTCGGCCAGCCGCTCTGCAAGTCTGTGTGCCAGGATGATCGGAAGCGGCATCAGCACGTCGGTCTGCCTGCAGGCGTAGCCGAACATCAATCCCTGGTCGCCGGCCCCTTCCCTGTCCACACCCAGAGCGATATCGGGTGACTGCTGGTGTATAGCTATCATAACCGCGCAGGTATCGGCCGCAAAGCCGATGGAGTTGTCGGTGTAGCCGATCTCGCGGATCGTCTTCCTGACGACATCGGGGACCTCCACATAGCAGTCACAGGTGACCTCTCCTCCCACAATGGCCATACCCGTCGTCAAGAATGTCTCCACCGCCACCCGCGAATAGGGGTCACCCTCAAGCATCGCGTCCAGAATGG